>Ga0209702_10001733_pt1 | contig 40433 bp, 34 predicted proteins | sample FRY01_FD_187210 | JGI IMG/M metagenome (GOLD analysis project Ga0209702, IMG submission 187210) | Freshwater microbial communities from Lake Fryxell liftoff mats and glacier meltwater in Antarctica - FRY-01 (SPAdes) (version 2) | ecosystem: Environmental > Aquatic > Freshwater > Ice > Glacier...
GCCCTTTAAAGCTAATATTGAATGTCTGTTCGAGTGTTTTCAGAGAAGAATGAGCTGAAAATGTATCGAGAACTTGTGACAGGCCTCAAAAGGTTCTCGATACAATTCCTCGTGCCTCGGAATCACTTGAACTGACAAAGTGAAAGGTTCTCGATACAATTCCTCGTGCCTCGGAATCACTTGAACTGACAAAATGAAAGGTTCTCGATACAATTCCTCGTGCCTCGGAATCACTCGAACTGACAAAATGAAAGGGCTGATCATCCCACGGTTTTTCGAATTTGGTTTAATCCTATAACCCTATAACCCTATCAACCAACAACAACCAAACAAGCCCTAATGAGAAAAATTCAATAGACCCCTTGATCTTGGCTAGGATTATAGTGTTATTTGGGAATGCGAGATCAAGAAGGATATAACTTCCATGGTGAAGCGAGTGAAATTCAGCTATGGCTAAGCTGAAAGTCATCGAACTATTTGCAGGTGTAGGCGGATTTCATCTCGGTCTTGTGCAAGCTTCAGAGGCTAATAAGGGCTTTGAGGTCCTCTGGTCCAATCAATGGGAACCCAGCACCAAGAAGCAACATGCCAGCTTGGTCTATCAATCGCGCTTTCCTGATTGCAAACACTCCAATAAAAATATTGAACACGTGATCGAGGAGGAATTCGATCAGATCCCAGATCATGACCTACTCGTTGGTGGATTCCCTTGCCAAGATTATTCTGTGGCTACTTCTTTGCGCAACTCTAAAGGGCTGCGTGGCAAGAAAGGAGTGCTCTGGTGGAGCATAGAAGCGATACTCAGGCAGAAAGGGGCTGATGCGCCTAGCTATCTGATGCTAGAGAATGTGGATAGGCTCCTCATCTCTCCCGCAGGTCAGCGAGGTCGAGATTTTGCCATCATGCTGCGCTCCTTGGATGACCTGGGATACGCAGTCGAATGGCGTGTGATCAATGCAGCTGATTATGGCATGCCCCAGCGCAGACGCAGGGTATTCATCTTGGCCTATAGAAAAGGAACTCCCATCTATGAGCGTATGCTGAAGGAGAAAGGCAAGGAATTCATTCTTTCCAAGGGCATCATGGCACATGCTTTCAAGGCCAAGGAGAAGACGAAGTTCCAGAGCTTTCCTTTGAAAGGTGATGTGATCAGCATCTCCAAAAACTTCAATAATATGGACAAAGCACTCAGTCCATTTCAGCACGCTGGCTATATGATCCAAGGGTTGATTCACACCATGAAAGTGCAGGCAGATCACCAAGGGAAAAGGACGGTACTGGAAGATGTCCTGCTGCCTTATGCGGAGGTCCCTAAGGAATTCAGGGTGACTAAGGCTGAAGCTGAAGCGGCCCAAGGATGGCGTTATCAGAAATCAGGGAAGCGCATAGAACGCATCAGCAGGAGCGGACATTCCTATGTGTTCTCTGAAGGCTCCATGTCCTATCCAGACCCCTTGGACCGACCATCTCGTACGGTAATCACAGGGGAAGGTGGGAAGACCCCTTCACGCTTTAAGCACATCGTGGAGCAGGATGGGAAGTTGAGGAGGTTATGCCCGGTGGAATTGGAGCGTCTGAACATGTTCCCTGATGATCATACGGCACTGAAAGGGATAGGCGATGCAAAGCGGGCATTTTTCATGGGAAATGCACTGGTGGTAGGTGTTGTGGAGAGATTGGGCAAAGCCCTTTTAAAGGGAATTTGATCCTTTTAGAGATCATCCAATAGATCCGATTCCTTCATCTTCTTATACTCTCGAGAAGAGTCTTTATTGCCTTTCATTTGATCCTGGACCAGCGAGATCATGGCTATGAGGAAAATGAATACAGGGATATAGAAAATGCTTTCAAGATAAAGGATACCGGTGATGATCCATAAAAGGGATAGGGTCATGACGATTCCTGCTGCAATAGATATGTTACGCACCCCGTATTTGCTTAAGCCCAATGTTTTATTATCGAGCTCCTTTTCATGTACTCTTTCCTCCTCGCGAGCCCGATATTGAATGGCTATTGGATCAGGAGAATAGCTAGGGCATTCGCCCGTGAAATCAGGCTTTTTATGGGTCAATGAACAGAGCAAACCTCGTTCTTTATCCATCTGTCTGTTCTTACAGACTGAGCAAGACTTGAGCATCTCTTTTGTTGTCATGGCCATGCAATTTATGAGAAAGATGGTTTCGAGGCAATTATTAGAATTACAGAAATGTAAAAGCTAAATGATGAAAGTCAGCCCCATCTTCCTCCATTCTCAATTGCCTGCTTGATATGCGCTAGGTGATGGTTCCCATGCCACGCGTAAAGCCCAATAGCTTCTTTCAAGCTGAACGTACGTCCATGTTCGGGATGTATATAGACCTTCTCTAGCTCCTCTTTGGTCAAATTCTTCATCACATAAGCCATCTTATGTTGAAGTCCTGTCAAGAGAGAAAGTGTATCAGCTATGGGCATGACCTTGGAGTCAGGAAGCTCAGCCCAGCGTTCTTCATAATATGGGCGTATGGTGGGGCTGTCTTCAGTCAGGCTCAACTTGAACCGTATGATGCAGTTCATATGGCTGTCAGTCAGGTGATGTATCACTTGCCTGATGGTCCATCCCTCCGGGCGATAGCGCCAACCCAGATTCGTTTCATGGAGGCTGGGAAGCAATTTATCCAAGGCTACAGGAAGATCATATATTTCTTGGATCCACACTTGGCTCAGTGCAGTGAGGTATCGCTCTGCTGCTTTGAACTTACCTATTGGGTATTTCAAGCCTTGGATTTCTTCAAGCTGTCATGCGAATGATGGATTAGATCAGGAACAATAAATAACCTAGAACAGTTCCACTAAGAACTATCCAGAGACTGCTCACTTTCTACGTTCCAAAGGTGAGAAAGAAGCTTAATACGGCTATGACTATCGATCGCCAATCCATCAGAGTATCCTTGGCCATGAAAATCAATATGGCCAGCATCACTGCCACAGCGGCAGCATTCACAGAGTCCAAGAAATATCCCAGGACGTTGGATTCCTGCATCCAATGCTGGCGATGCATGACAGCTTGAAGAAAACCGAAGCGACTTCTTTCAGATTACTTTTCGAGAGGGAACTGGGTTCTTGCATAGGGCACAAAAATAAACGCTCGGCATAACCGAGCGTTCACTTTCTTTAAAAATGTGATTATCAGATCAATGACCGATCATCAGGGTCTGAGTAGAGACACCCTTCTTACTCTGTAACTCTATCAGATAAAGCCCTTGCTGCAAGCCGCTTAAATTGAAGTTTGCAGGAAGCCCATTGCTGAATCTCTCTTGGTATTGGATGGCTCCTGTATAGCTGAAGACCCTCATTGCCTGGATGTCATTCGGATGCACATCTGTGCTGATGACGAAAAGCCCATTGCTTGGATTAGGGAATATCTTGAACCCATTCCTGTTCCTTGCATTTAATCCACTTGGTGTGCAAGCCTCGCAGCTTTCCCAGCATACAACAGGAAGCGTTGTCTCCACGCTTACATCAAGCACCCTGTTGGTAAATCCGTCCGTGGTCATGGTACAAGGAAGTCCTTCTGTCAGGATTTCATCATCACTCCAGCCATCTACAGTGAATTTATACTCTGTAGCACCTGTCAATAGGTTCACAGTGATGTCATAGATTCCATCACCATTATCATCAGCCATGGGAGCACATCCTCCGCACCATCCGTTGAAGGTTCCGTTCAGATTGACTACAGCGAAAGTGCCGGTGTAATCATTCATATCTACTTGGAAGGTAACCTCTACGGAAGTAGCTGTGGTGCCACATGGTCCGCAGCTTTCCCAGCAATAAGCATCCAAGACCACATCTCCAGTGACGTCTGTGAACCTATTGGTGAAAGCTCCTGTGGTAAAGGTGCAAGGGGCTCCAGGTGTGAACATCTCTTGTTCGGTCCAACCATCCAAGGTGAACTTAAATTCCTGTGACCCACTTGCTAGATCCACAGCAAGCTCATATATCCCGTCTGCATTATCATCGGCCATCAGGGCGCAACCACCACACCAACCATTGAATGTACCGTTGACATTCACATTGGTATAAGTGCCGGTGTATTCATTCATGTTTACTCTGAATGTGACCATGTTCTGCGCAAAGGCCATCGGAGCGATGAATAGGAAGAGTAAAAGTGCTTTGATTTTCATGTTATTTAGATTTTCAGGATAAATATAGTACAAAGTACCATAAGTTCGATATATTTCCAGATATTTCAATATATTTGGACAATACCACACACAATTTGACACAAGAAAATAAGCCAGAAGACTTCAGAGATCTTGCCGATTCCTATGGATATAGCATCCCCTTGGATGACTTCTTCAGCTGTGCCCTTTCAGTTGATTGTGTCATCTTCGGATATGAAGATAATGACTTGAAGGTACTCCTTATTAAAAGAGGTGCTCAACCTTTCAAGAAATCATGGGCCCTTCCGGGTGACCTTATGTATCCGGACGAGAATCTCAAGAATGCAGCCCAACGTGTGCTCAAGGATTTGACTGGACTGGATAATCTCTTCATGGAACAGGCTTCTTCCTTCGGAAGTGTAGATAGACATCCCGTAGGTCGAGTGGTTACCGTGAGCTATTATGCTTTGGTCAATATCCGGGATTATAATCCAGTGGCAGCTTCATGGGCCAAGAAATTGAAATGGCATTCTCTTCAAGAGATTCCCGAGCTCGCATTCGACCATAGGGAAATCCTAGATTCAGGTATGACCACCTTAAGAAGGAATTTGAGTACCCGCTTAATCGGTTTCAACTTGTTGCCAGATAAGTTCACCTTGAAAGACATACAACATCTGTATGAGATTGTCCTGGATAAAAAATTCGATAAAGCCAACTTTAGGAAAAAATTCCTCTCTTCTGAATTCCTAGAACCTTTGGAAGAGATGGAGTCTAACGTTCCATATCGCCCTGCTAAGCTCTATAAGTTGGCCGATAAAGTCGACAACCGATCTAGCTTCGAGATATGAGGATTTCAAGTCTCATATTCCTGCTCTTTTTAGGGATTGACATCCAAGCTCAAGTCATTCCAGTCTCAGTGGAACACAGGGCGGGGATTTGGACCATTATCCGTGAAGGCAGTCCCTATTATATAAAAGGGGGTGGCGGAGAAAAATACTTGGATAAGCTGAAGGAAATCGGTGGTAACTCCATTCGTACTTGGGGGGCTGAGAATGCACAAGAGGCATTGGACGAGGCGCATAAGAGGGGCCTCACGGTCATGCTTGGATTATGGGTTCAACATGAGCGTCACGGATTCGATTATGATGATCCTATTGCCGTCAGAAAGCAATTTGAGGGTTTTAAGAAAGTGGTAGAGAAGTATAAGGACCATCCGGCTCTCTTGCTCTGGGGAGTGGGTAATGAGGTGGATCTTAATTACACGAACACCAATGTCTGGAATGCTATCCAAGATATAGCGGCCATGATCCATGAATTAGATCCTAATCATCCTACAAGCACAGTAACAGCAGGTTTGGATGAATCAGAAGTGAAGTTGATCCTAGAGAAAGCCCCGGACATTGATATTTATGGAATCAACACCTATGGAGACATAGGGGCAGTCCATGAGAATTTGAAGAATTTCGGCTGGAAGGGTCCATACATGATTACTGAGTGGGGTGTGAATGGCCACTGGGAATGTCCCAAGACTGATTTCGGGATACCCATAGAACAGACCAGTCATGAAAAGGCGATCTCCTTCAATGAGCGGTATGATTTCATAGAGAATGACAAGGCACAATGCATAGGTTCCTACGCCTTTCTTTGGGGAAATAAGCAAGAAACCACGTCTACTTGGTATGGCTTATTCACGCCTTATGGCGATCCAAGTGAAGCGGTAGATGTCCTGCAGCGCAGGTGGGGCTCTGAGCCTAGGAATCATGCTCCCGTGCTAAAGACATTAAAGATAGGAGATGAGTTGGCCAGCGATAATATCTACTTGATAGAAGGTGATCTGATAAAGGCTTTAGCTGATGTGTCAGACCCAGATGGGGATGCCTTGAAATTCTCTTGGTCAGTGCTTCCTGAAAGTACGGATAAGAAGTCAGGAGGTGATGCTGAAAATGCACCTTCAGAGGTAACTGGTGCTATAAAGAAACGGAAAGATGATTGGGCGACATTCAGGGTTCCAAGCAAAGAAGGGCCTTACAGATTATTTCTTTTCGTAAGGGATGGAAAGGGCCATGCTGGAACTGCTAATGTTCCTTTCTATGTCCTTCCAAGACCTGAGGAAGCAGAGCAAGCCCGCGAAATAGAATTCAAGAAAAGAGAATTAGATATCCCTGCGAGGGAGAGATGACCATCGAAATAGACCAAAAAAGCCTAACCAAATCGAATATGTCTAGAAATGCTTTTCTGATAATGATAGTTGCAGTCTCCTCGCTTGGAGGCCTACTCTTCGGGTATGATACCGGGGTTATCAATGGTGCTCAATTTTATTTGAGCAAATACTTCGCGCTGGATGCCACTGCCAAAGGATTTGTAGTAGGTAGCGCCTTGATAGGTTGTTTTGCAGGTGCCCTCATAGCAGGTCCGGTAAGTAGACTATTGGGTAGGAAGAAAGCCCTGATTATATCAGCCGTCCTTTTCACCATCTCGGCATGGGGTTCAGGTCTTCCAAGTTTCTTGCCCGAATCAGTAGAGCTGCTCATCCTTTTCAGGATAATCGGTGGTCTCGGGATAGGCGTTGCTTCCATGACCGCTCCGATGTACATCGCTGAGATTTCCCCCCCTGAGAGGCGAGGGAACATGGTGACCTATTATCAGCTGGCCATTGTGGTAGGATTCTTTGTGGTATTCCTCGCCACCTATTTCATCGGCCAAGGTGGCGATGAGACCTATAACCTGGAGCAGGGTTGGAGAATGATGTTCTGGTCAGAATTGATTCCATGCCTACTTTTTTTATTGCTCTTGTTCTTCATTCCCGAGAGTCCGAGATGGCTCGCTATGAATGACCGTGATGAAGAAGCCAAAGCTGTCCTACAAAAGATTCATGGGCCTGAATTGGCTATAAAGGAATTCGAGGAAATCAAGCATTCAGTGCTCTCTGATAGCAATAAGGTGAAGGTCAGTCTTTTGGCTAAAGGCATCCTCCCGATTGTCATCATAGGTAGTGTGCTTTCTGCCTTGCAGCAATTCACCGGAATAAATGCGGTGCTCTATTACGGAGCTGATATATTCGAGAAGGCATTGGGATTCGGAAAGGAAGATATCCTATCTCAACAGATCCTCCTTGCGGGAGTGAATCTCGCATTCACCTTCATTGCCATGGCCACCGTAGATAAATTCGGTCGTAAGCCATTGATGTATATCGGATCCATCGGTATGGCCTTAGGATTCTCCATATTGACAGTCACTTTGATGACTGAGTCGGTAGGTGTGCTATCGCTTATAGGTGTCTTGATATTCATTGGCTCATTTGCCATGTCCATGGGACCAGTGGTATGGGTGATCCTCTCAGAGATGTTCCCGAATAGGATCCGCAGTGCCGCCATGTCAGTAGCAGTAGCTGCGCAATGGGCAGCTAATTATTTCGTCTCCCAGTCATTCCCCATAGTGGCTGAAGGTCCGGTCAATAACAATGAATTTTGGAACGGTTCCCTTCCCTATGTCATCTTCATAGCATTCATCCTCCTCATCATCATATTCACTAAATTCTTTATTCCTGAAACAAAAGGAAAATCCTTGGAAGAACTGGAGTCCATATGGGATAAATACAAATAAGGCGAAAGACAGAGAAAGAATATGAAGAGAATCCTCCTCATAGTATCAATAGCTATCACGGCCTTTCAATTATCAGGGCAGGAGCAGGACAGTGTCGAAGTAGTAGCAGGCGACCATCCTGTGGTCTGGAATTGGAGAAATCATTCTGAAGTAAAAGATGCAGTCATACAGACTATTTCTATCCCCAAAGGATATCTGCTTCAAGCTAAGATTCCCTTAACTGAGATAGGAGCTGGAGGCTTCCGCTTAAATGAATTGTATGGATTGGAAATAGCCTTGGATATGGGAGATGAGAAAGGGCGAAAGCAACAACTGCGCTGGAACAGCCCTGATATTGAAGCATTCCACACCAATCCAAGTCTCTGGGGAGAAGCCCGGATTATAGAATACCTGAAATGAAGAGAGGAATAAAATATCTCAGTGCTCTAGCCTGTATCACTTTGGCAGTCTCGTCCTGTGTAGATCAAGCTGTCCAAGCTCAACAGAATCCGGATCAGGATATAGTGGACCTTATTAGCAGAATGAGCATTGAGCAGAAGGTGGGGCAGATGACCCAACTGAACTTGGATGTGATTTCAGTAGGTGAGATCTATAACTTGATAGAGCCACATTCCTTGGATGAGGCAAAACTTAAAAATGCTTTGATCGAAAAGCATGTGGGATCCATTTTGAATGTGGGTGGGCATGCATATCCTTTGGATCATTGGCAAGAGTTCATGAAGCAGATCCAACAAGTTGCTACTGAAGAGACTTCTTTAAAAATCCCTATCCTTTATGGTATAGACGCCATTCATGGTGCTAATTATTTGATGGAAGGAACACTCTTTCCTCAGCCACTCGCTCAAGCTGCTACATGGAATCCTGCCCAGGTAGAGCGCTGTGCTGCCGTTACTGCCTATGAGACCAGAGCTACGGGTGTTCCTTGGAATTTCTCTCCGGTACTCGACTTGGCAAGACAAGCTCTATGGTCACGTGTTTTCGAGACCTATGGAGAAGATGTATTCTTGGCCAAGACCATGGGGAATGCAGTGATAAGAGGATACCAAGGAGAAGACGCTTCTGATCCTGAAAAGGTCTCAGCTTGTATGAAGCATTTCTTGGGATACAGCATACCATTTACGGGTAAGGACCGCACACCTGTATACATACATGAAAGGCAATTAAGAGAGTATTTCCTACCCACTTTTGAAGCAGCCATCACTCAAGGGGCACTTTCTGTGATGATTAATTCAGGAGAGCTGAATGGGATCCCCGTCCATGCGGATCATGCGATATTGACCGAATTACTTCGCAATGAATTAGGCTTCGAGGGTGTCGCAGTGACAGATTGGGAAGATATCATGAAGTTGAAGGATAATCACCATGTCGCGGCTACACTGAAAGATGCAGTGGAAATGGCTGTTATGGCTGGAATAGACATGAGTATGACGCCCAATGATTATTCTTTCACGGATCTACTCATCGAATTAACTCATGAAGGGAAAGTTCCTGAATCCAGATTAGACGAATCAGTATTTAGGATATTGAAGATGAAGAAGAGATTGGGATTATTTAAAACCCCCTTGTCTTTTAAAGTTCATGAATATCCGCTTGTTGGTTCTGTGCAGCATGATGACTTGAATTACGAGACAGCATGTGAGGCAATCACTTTATTGAAGAATGATAATGAGAGATTGCCTTTGAAAAAGAAGACAGGAAAGAAGATCCTTTTAACAGGCCCTTCGGCCCATTCGATGGTCTTGCTCAATGGGGCTTGGACCCGCACTTGGCAAGGGACAGATCCTAAGTACAATGATGAATCCAAGTTGACTATTCTGGAAGCACTGAACGAAAGATATGGTACCGATGTTGTGCATGTGCAGCTATGTACTCTTGATGAATTGGATGCGACCAAGCTCAAGTCCATCATTGCCAGAAAAGGAGAATTCTCTGAAATCATCATCTGCCTTGGTGAGTTACCTAGTACAGAGATTCCAGGGAATATCGATGACTTATGGTTAGAAGCTGCTCAACGTGATCTGGTCAAAGGATTAGCCAGCATGCAAGTTCCAATGACTGCTATACTTGTCGAGAATAGGCCGCGTGTGATTTCTGATATTGAGCCTCTTCTAGATGCTGTTATAATGGCCTATCAGCCTGGAGATGAAGGAGGAAGAGCGATCACAGCTGTGCTGAGCGGAGATGTGAATCCGAGCGGAAAACTTCCGATCACGTATCCGCGCTATCCGAATGACCTTATCACTTATGATCATAAGTACACCGAGCGATTGAACACTGATTTCTCTTGGACGGCATTCGATCCTCAATGGGAATTCGGTCATGGAATGGGATATGCGAAAATTGCCTTGGAAGAGATTCAATTATCAAAGGACAGTATTCAAGGTTCGGAGAATATCACGATCACAGTCACGGTAAATAATCTCAGTGTTGATATAGATCAGAAAGAAACAGTAATGCTCTTCATAGGTGATAGAGTGGCGAGTATCACTCCGCCTATCAAACGTTTAAGGGCTTTTAAAAAGCTGGACTTACCACCTTATGGGTCTGAGAAAGTGAGCTTCAGCATCTCGGCCAAGGACTTAGCTTTTGTTGGAACAGACTTGGATTGGGTGACAGAGTCAGGATGGTTCGATATTTCAATAGGAGATAAAAAAGCATCCTTTTATTATACTGCAGAATGAGTTCAAGATCTTCAGTCATATTTTTCTGTTCGCATTGATCCTTTCATGGAGCTGCGAACAATCTGATCCGCCAGATTTTCGCAGGGTAGGAGATAAGGTCTTGTTCTCAGGGCATGAATGGAATATCAAATCAAGTACTTCAGCTGTTGGACCTGGGCCTAATTTCTTCAGCAATGCCGCAGAGGACATATACCTAGATGAGAATGGATACCTCCACATGTTCATTTCAGAACGAGACGGGCAGTGGTACTCAACAGAGATTATCTCTGCGGATACGATGGGCTATGGGACCTATAAGTTCACCATAGAAAGGGATTATGTGAATATTCCAGAGAATATCGTGGTGGGATTATTCACTTGGGATAACAATACTTTCTATGAAGAAGCGAATTCAGAAATAGATATGGAACTTTCAAAATGGGGTGATGCTGACAAGCAAAACACATTGTAATATGCACTTCAACCAGTTGCCTTCAGTACCTTTTTTCCTAAGCGTATATATAATGCGCCAGGCACGGAGACTTCATTGATAGGCCTGAGTATGCATATCTTTCATTGGACAGATACTTTGGTGACCTTCAGAAGCTACAGAGGTGAGCAGGAAATTGAAAGTCAGCTGATCAGTTCTTGGGAATTCGACTTGGATCATCCTGCTCGGGTGAAAGAAGAAGGTGGGCTATCATATCTGCCTGTAATCATACCAGGTCCAGGGAGCACTGCCAAAGCTCGTATTAACTTCTGGATCCTTCCTTGGGTCGCTCCAGGGCCAACAGATAATGAGAGGCAAGAGCTGATCGTAAGGGAGTTCAGTTATATGCCTGATTGAGCAAATCTTTCTTTTGGATCTCATCCAATATTCTCTTCGCTACCCTCGGATGAAAATGCACCTTATCCACGAAATCTCCCTCTGACTGAATCACATCATTGATTCCAGTGAAGTCATAGACATTGCTTGAACCAAAGATTCCTCTGAGTTCTTGAACGACTTCAGAATCCATCTTTTCTATCTCTGAATTTGGCGGAAAGACTATAGTCAATGCCGTGACATGCTTCTTGAAATACTCTTCTATTTCCATTAGAAGGATCCTATCCGTGGAGTCGATCTGCACGTTCAATTGGATTTCTTTTTTATGGGCATAGAAATCAAGCCTGTCTTGAATTTCCTCATCTGCTGTTGCATGTGCATCCTGTTGCTCATAGATCGCCAAGCCCTTTGGAATGGAGCCATCCATATAAGCTCTGTGCTGATTAAAGAGATTGAAATCCCAGTATTTTATAAAGTAAAAATCAGCCAAATAGAACTTGAAACAATCTATTTGAAAATCCAGCGCATCTTCCCCAGAGGTCAATGGATGATGTATGTACTTCACTCCATGATAAGCTGGATTCGAGTTGCGCACGTTCTCGATTAATTGGGAATTGATGCAGAGTAGGACATGGTCCATCTTCAATCCCAGACTGTCTATTAAATGCACTTTTTTATAGATGTTCCAAATACTCTCTCCCGGATTATGGAAATCATGAAAGCTGGACCCAGCAATGGATTCGGGATAGACTTCATTGAATGCCTCTATCTGCGAATTCCCGAAAGTGAAGGTGTTAAAATGCTCTGATTCATATCCTTTCAGGAGGATATTGGTGCGCATAACGTCAGTACAGATGTTCTTGTAAGTCGGTGTGTATAGGCTGTAGACGAGTATGACCTTGAAAGGATCCGTAGCCAAATAACTGAAGATAATCAGCAAGAATGGACAGCTGAATAAGGTGGCGCGAATCAATATGTGCTTGAATCCCTTCATCAGAATGTGCCATATAAAAAGGAGATAGCCTCCTCTGAGTGAAAGAAGATCATTCCAGCAGCTGCATAATAGAAAGCCCACCGTACATATACAGGACGCGATTCAAGCTGCTGATCCAAGCCTTTCTTATCAATCCAGCTTTGGATCATCATAAAGGCTGTAAAGAGTCCTATAGCCTTCAGTAGGACTATCAAATCTGCCCCCAGATACAGGATATGCATACGGGCGAGATCTATATTCTGAATGGCCGCCATCACACTGCTTTGTATTCCGCTGAACATCTGAGTGACGAATTGGAATCCTTCAGGCATTGTTTTCACTCCAAAGAAGATGCAACTGAATGCATAGACAGAGATGGTGATGACATTGGAGATACGGTCATAAATCTTCACATTGCAAGCCTTCCTCCATGCGTTCCTTCGCTTTCTGGTCAATATCTCATAAGAGATGAAAAGCGCCTGCAGTGCCCCGAAGAAAATATACGTCCATTGCGCGCCATGCCATATTCCCAGGACGATGAAACTGGTGGCGATTGCCAGTACGATTCCCATTTTCCCCCAGTCCTTGCTTAATGCAATCTTCATGGAAAGAGGTGTGTAGATATAATCGCTTACCCACGTAGACAGCGAGATATGCCACCTGCGCCAGAACTCTGAGATGGAAGTGGCTGAGAATGGAGCGTTGAAATTAGGCGAGAGATTGATTCCTATCATGCGTGATGCACCCAAAGCCATGTCTGTATAGCCTGAGAATTCTGCATAGATCTGGAAAGGGTAGATGCATGCCACCAGGATGAGGCTGATGCCATGGAAGGCGTCCAAGTCAGCATAGACGGGAGAGATGAGTTTCCACATGGCTGAGGCCACCACCACTTTTTTGAAGAGCCCCCAGAGAAAGAGGCGCATTCCTGATCTGAAGCTTTCTGTATTGAATTCTGCTTCCTCATTTTTTAACTGAGGTAAGAAATTATAAGCTCGCTCAATAGGTCCCGCGATGAACTTGGGAAAGAAGAGCAGGTAGATCATGAAATCTGCTAAATCTTCCTCTGCATCATCATTCTCATGGTAGACGTCAAAGAGGTAAGAAATGCTCTGGAAGGTATAGTAGGATATGCCTAGCGGAAGAAGGATATCCAAGTAAGGAATGCGCTTTTCTCCACCGAATAGCAGTTCATTCAGATTCAAACTGATGAAATCTGCATACTTGAAAACGGCCAAGCCCAGGATGTTCAGAATAATCCCAATGAGGTAGGTGAGGCGCTTTTTATGTTCTGCCTCTGTGTTGGAAATAGAAAGCGCTAGGAAATAATTAAAAAGTGCGAAGCATATGGCGATGATCAGATAATCCACATTCACATAAGCGAGGCAGAATGCGCTCATTGCGAGGATAAAGGTCTTCCTCCATCGCATCGTAGAACTGTAATAAAAGAGCAGCAGGAATGGAATGAAGGCTAAGAAGAAGATCAGCGAATCAAGGCCCATCGCTCATCAAACGATTTTGCTCTGTATAAGATCGAAGAGTTCTCCAACGTTCTTGAGGGCAATGACTTCGCGTAACTTGAACTTCACTTGGAAGTCCTTCTGAACTTGGTTGATCAAGAGGGAATGGGTCAATGAATCCCAACCTTCCACATCATTAGCGGTCATGCTGTCCTCCAGATGCATTTCATCTACTTCCAGGATCTTTTTATAGATCTCTTCAACACGGCTAACAAGTTCTTTTCTTTCCATCACTTATAAGTCCAAGGTCATGGCGCATTTCTTATTCGAAGGCAAAATGAGCAAGGCATCTGCTTCATCGCTCTGACGTTCCAAAGATATACGAAAGCCTATCTTCTCATAGGCCTTGATAGCTCTCAGGTTCTCACCGTCCACCTGAAGCTCGGCATGCGTGGTTCTGCCTTTAAATTGAGCTGTGATATGTTGAATCAATTGGCCTAAAAGTCCCTTTCCTCTGTGCTCCGGAGCGATATAAACGCCTTCCATTTGTAGATTTCCGATCGTTCTTTCAACGCGCAGGTCAGCGAAGACCTTGCGATATGCCATTGCCTTCTTCAGGTTCTCTACGGGAATGTAATGGGCCAGCAATGCCGACATCAAGGATGAACTGCTTCCTTCTTCTCCTTCAATCCACACGGCCATGGTGGCTGCGGGTTTTCCATCAGATTCTAGAACATAAAAGGAGGAAAAACAGAGTTCTTGGCCTTCTATTTCTTCTTCCAACATCTCGCTTAAGAGCCGTACAACTTCACTTTCTTTCAAGCCATACATGGTCGCATAGCTCAGTCTTTCTGTTCCGCTCTTCTCGGCTGCGATAATCGCCTGGACCAAGAAAGGAATGTCTTCCTGCCTGCCTTTTCTGAAGCTTATTTTTGTCATGAAAGACTTGCTTTAAGGGCTTTTCGGTCGATCTTCCCATTCACATTGAGCGGAAACTCTTTCCGTAAAAGGATCTTCTTAGGGATCATGTAGGAGGGGAGTTTTTCTTTCAATCGCTCCTTCAGTTCTTGTTCATCCACCGGACCGTCATCTTCAATGAAAGCGATGATATGACTGGCTCCCAGCTCATTGGTCTGCACCACGGCCGCTACATGGGCTTTGGAGCTCACCTTTCTGAGCCAATGCTCCACCTCACTCAATTCTACCCTGAATCCCTCGATCTTCACTTGCTGATCCACCCTTCCCAGGTAATGGAATTCTCCTTCTTCATCCTGCATGGCAACATCTCCGCTGCGGTAATATCTTTTTCCATCCAAGTCAAGGAATACCTCCCCAGTCTTTTCTGGGTTCTTCCAATATCCTTCTGTAAGCTGGGGTCCAGCCAAGCAGAGTTCGCCTTTCTCCGTATTCGCGACCTTATTTCCGGCATCATCTACGATGCACATGGACATGTCATCCATCGCTTTGCCTATGCTCAATATCCCATTACTGGCTTTGCTGTCAGGGCCATAGAGATGACTCATGCAGAAGATGGTCGCCTCGGTAGGGCCGTAAACATTGAAGATGTCGGCCTTTGGAACGGAGTTCTTCCATTCGGCTGTGATGTCTTTGGGCAATGCTTCTCCGCAGAAGAGATTATAGCGCATGCTGGGCAGATCAATCTCATCGAAATAGGGACGAAGATGTGCTAATACCGAAGGTACCATCAGCGCTACGCTGATCTCGTGATCCTCCAGAGTCTTGAAGATCTCCATGTATTTCATCCCTTCATCACCCACTGTATATATGCTAGATCCTATGCTCAAGGGGATCACGTAGCACATCAAGGAAAGGTCGAAAGTCAACTCGAACATCTGCATAAATCGGTCAGATGAACTTAGCTCTAAGTGCAATTTGAAAAAAGCCTGAGTGAATGCGTTTAAAGCATTGTGCGTGATAGGAACACCCTTAGGGCTTCCTGTACTCCCTGAAGTGAATAGGATGTAGGCACTCTGTGATGCCTTGGCCTTATTGACCAAAGGCATAGAAGCTGTCATGCTCTGACTATTGAACAATTCACCTCCCGAAAAGGAATGACTTTCAGTCTTCTCAGATGCGTCTAGGATAATCTTGATTCCTGTTTGATCCAAGATGTCCTGTATCCTGTCCTTAGGCTGATCCAGATTCAGAGGAACCATGGTTTTCCCTTGCAACCATAGCGCGATGATTCCCGCATAGGTATCCAGATGATCCGCTGTGCTAATGCCGATGACTTGTTCCTCTTTATCTTCCAGAAAAGCGCTGATTGCCTGCACCCTCTGAGCTAGAGCCGCGTAGCTGTGCAGCTTTCCTGTTATGTGGAAGGCCGTATCAGTTGAGGCAGATTCAAGATGTGAAAGGATCCGGTCGAGGTACAAAAGAGGTGGCTTAATAATAGGGGGCGAAGATAGGTTTTGTATGATTAATGAGAGAGGAGGAGGCGGGTGATTCAAGACTCAGGATTCAATACTCAACATCATGGTGATTTTGAATCTGGAACTTTAGATCAATCACTGCAGGATTAAAATATTTAGGGCTTTCTAACCCGAGGGTATTCTAAATTATGCACACCACTCAATCCACCATCTCCCCATCATACCAAGCTCCTCTCTCTGAGATCCAGTGCAAGCTATAAGTGCCTCTCGCAAGAACGGGGAGGTCTAGGCTGAGTAGGAAGCCTTCATTACTTCCTGTGGGGCTTAATTTTCCTCGTGCACGAGGCGGCCTTGGAGGTCATAGAGGAGCAGCTGGGTGGGCAAGTTGTTGTAGGGCATGGTGGCAGTTCCTTTGGGCTGTATATGGGCTATATGTACTCGCCCGTGACAGCCTGGGAATTCGTAGTAGCGCACATTGATTTCATGGCTGCTTATTTCCTGCATTTGGTGGCTTTTCAGCTCTTCTGCTTGGTGGTGACGATCTTGATCAAGAGATCAGGAATCGCAATGGCAGCGCTTTTCTTCTATGTCTTTATGATTGAGCCAATCTTGGCCTTGTATATGAGTCATCATGGAATGGCCTTATTGGCCGAATTCCTTCCTGTCAATGCAATCAATAATATCATCCGTTTCCCCTTCTATAAATATGCTTTGAGAGAAACGCAGACCTCGGTCTCTATGATGGATCTGAGCATATTACTGGGCTATATCGCTTTCTTGGGCTATGGCTCTTATTGCTTGATTACTCGAAGGGATCTGAGCTGAAATCTTAGTCTGGAAAGAGTATCATCTAGCTTGATGCTGCTGCTCATATCACATACGGTCCCTTGGGTATGATTTTGACTCTAAATCAAGAGAATATGTCACATATGACCGAGAATAATGTCCTAAATACACATATTACTGACCTTCAATCAGCTATACTTCGATATGAAGAAGTACTCTATGACATTCCTCAGATGATGGATGTGATTATTAGTGAGGATTGATGGTGAAGCTAATCAGTTGCTGAGCGCTCAGTCCATCTCATCATCCACACCTTCATAGGTCTTCTGGGAACCCGAAACAGAGCGCTGGATTTCCTTTAACTCATGCGGAGTCAGATACCTCCAATTGCCTACGGGAATGTCTAGATGCACGTTCATGATACGCACGCGCTTAAGTTTGGTGACGCCATATCCGAGATGCTCGCACATCCTGCGGATCTGTCTATTCAGCCCTTGGGTGAGCACGATACTGAACTTAAATTTGCTCAATTGTTCTACCTCGCATTTGCGGGTGATGGTATCCAAGATGGGCACTCCACTTGACATTTTCTGGACGAAATCCTTGGTGATAGGTCTATCCACAGTTACATGATACTCCTTTTCATGGTGATTCCTGGCTCTGAGAATCTTATTGACGATGTCTCCGTCATTGGTCATGAAGATGAGTCCTTCACTGGGTTTATCCAATCTACCAATGGGGAAGATGCGGGTGGGATATCCGATGAAATCAATGATGTTATTCTTCTCCACCTTGCGATCCGTAGTGCAAACAATGCCAATGGGCTTATGGAAAGCCATATAGACCGGTTTTTCACTGGGTTTGGAGATGAGCTTGCCCATCACCTTCACTTCATCTCCAGGGAGGACTTTAGTGCCCATCTCAGGCTTTTTCCCGTTGATGGTGACCTTCCCTTCATCTATGAGCTTATCAGCTGCCCTGCGGGAGCAATAGCCAACCTCGCTGAGGAATTTGTTTATACGGGTGCTGTTATCTTCGCTCATGAATGATTTTTTCGAAGGGCGAAGTTAGCGCAAATCAAGGCTTTGATCTATATCTAAGTCAGAAGGTAATCGAAGAGAGATACCTTCCTTATGCTCAAAGGACCAGCAGGCCTCAAACGATAGGCTATTTCACAATGTCAGAACACAGGGGGTCTTTCGAAGAAGATGCACTGAATCCCAAGAAAGGATGGTTCAAAAGAAACCTATTCTGCCCCTTCCTTTTTATCATTTTTGCATCGCTGTTTTATGTCGGATTAGATTAGGTGAATACGATGTTGGGCTTCAATAAGCTTCTCAAGAATGCTGATTCCGAGATTTCCACAGCTGTGACCTAAGGTGGATGTAAAAGCCGAGTCCATGAGCCTGGTATACTGAATCAGAATTCAATGTGACTTACTTACCTAGGCTCCAGGCACACGGTCGTCTTGGAAATGGTATTCCAATCTCTAACTAGGCTCAGGTCAATCCCTTCAGCATATGCTCCAGAATGGGGCCACATTTATCCTTGCACGGTGCGTAGAACTGCTTATGGACACAGGCTTCAGAGCGGCTGCTAGCTCCCCACCAGAATTCAACCAATGCGATAGGACGTTGCCCATGCTTGAATGCATGGTCCAACAGTTTAGGTGCCGCACATTCTCCCGCTGCCGTAGGCGGATTCTTTGCGCCAATAACCTTGAATATCTCTGAAAGACTCTTGGATTCACCCAGAATGTTCAAGAAATGATACTGATCGAAGAGGCGCTGCTGAAGCTGCTTTGAATGTTCTTTGCGATGGTTCTTAAGGGAATCAAGAATAGAACGATCTGCTTTTCCTGAATCTTGTAACTCCCGTATCCTTTCGTTTATAGTACCCAATTCACGCATGCCTTGATTCAGAAAGCTTGACTCATCCAAGCTATCGAAGATGGGCGGCACAAATCCCAAATGCTCATTGCTATTGCCGATTTTCCCCGAGAAGGCAGATAGATATCCCAGTCCAAGAGTTGGATGCTCTACTACCAATACACCGAACATCTTCCCGATGGCCGGGCCCTCGCTCCCAAGCCCTAGTCCGAAGTTATGATTCAAGCCATTCAGCCCTTCCAGTCTTTCTTGAAGCGATGAAACTGCCTTCATAGAAAGAGGAGAGGGCAGGTCTATACCAGTGATTTGAAAAGAAGTAGGAATGTTAATTAAAGGCTGGTCCAACGGAAAGAAACAGAGATGGCCCATTTTATCAGATTCTAAGCCCTTCATTAAATCGAGAATAAATGCACCAACAACCCAAATAGGGCGCTGATTCCGATCCATAAGATCATGTTCACTTTAAAACGATATAGGGCAATAATGGAGATAATAATCCAAATGAGATTCATGATGTCCAGTGCACCTATATTCAGCTGACTTCCGCTGAAGAGTACCGCCTTTCCAAGATAAAGTGTGAGATTCAGTATGACACCCACTACCGCAGCTGTCACAAGAGAAAGTACCAGTTTGATCCTATTATTCTCTTGTGATCTTTCAATGATAGGTCCTCCTATGAGTATGAAAAGGAAACAAGGCAGAAAAGTGTAAAAAGTGGTAACTACCAAGGCGAGGGTTCCTAGGAAAAGGCTACTGAAATGATTGAAACCTGCCATGAACCCTACGAAGGCCAATACCATGACCAAGGGACCGGGTGTGGTTTCTCCTAAAGCCAATCCATCAATCATCTGTAATTCTGAGAGCCAATGGAACTTTTCAACGCTCACCTGAGCGACATATGGCAGTACGGCATAGGCCCCACCGAAGGTGACGAATGCGGCCTTGGTAAAGAACAGGGATAATTCTTTCCAAAAAAGAAAATCTTCACTGAATAAGTATAAGGTGACCAAGGGAATAGCCCAAAGTATGCAGGCAATAAATACCTGTCTCAAGACCCGGCTGAACTTGAACCCCATCTGTGGTGGAGTACTGTGCTTATTGATAAAATATCCTTCTTCGTCTGAGGCTTCCAATTCATCGGTCTTCTTGCTCTGTAAGACCTTTGGGAACCATTTGTAGGCTACTAATCCAAGAAAGATAGCACCGAGAATGATTGCCGGAAATGGAATATTCAAGAAAAAGATGCCAATGAAAGCTGCTAGAGCGATGAAGTAAGAAAAAGGGCCAGCCAGCGATTTCTTACCAATCTTAATCAAAGCCAGAATCACGATGGCGATGACTGAAGGCTTTAATCCATCGAACATAGCGTAGATCCATGGAATATTCCCATAGGTCACATAGACGCTGCCGAGACCTATCAGGATAAACATAGAAGGCAGGACAAATAGGATTCCTGCGGCAAGTCCTCCTCTCGTTCCGTGCAACATCCATCCAATATAAGTGGCTAACTGCTGTGCTTCAGGGCCAGGTAATACCATACAGTAATTCAAAGCGTGCATGAATTTACTTTCGCTGATCCATTTTTCCTTGCTGACCAGGTATTCGTGCATGATGGCAATCTGGCCTGCGGGGCCACCAAAACTGATGAAACCTAACTTCATCCAGAAGTACAGGGCTTGCTTGAAACTAGGCCTTGGCATATATTATAATCTAAGGAGTAGGAGGATAATATTAATCATTTAACTGGAACTCAATGGTCGATACTACTCTGACCATTTTGATCTCAGGTGTATTCTCATCGCGGTCATAGATGGAGAACAGACCTTGCCTAGCTAACCTGATGTCACCCACTTTGGAATCAGAATCAAGGGCAAATTTTTCTGCGACTTCTCTGGCATTCTTAGTCGCCTCTTCTATCATGGATGGCTTGATGGTGTTCAATCCATTATAGCTGTATTCAATGGGTCTCCATGAATTCTTTGAACCAAGAAGTATGCCTTTGGCTGTTAATTCTAAGCTTTCTGTCAATGCTTTTTGAAGCTTGGCGATATCGCTGGTCCGAACGGTGAATTCTGATTTAGCTAAATAACGGAAGGCGCTATATTGGGCCTGGGAATTGTAGATATTGGCCTTAGCGTCATTGATATTCGTGATGCCTTGGGTCAATTCATCAGCTGTGAATCCTTGATCGAGGAAGAACTGATAGACTACCTTATTCTGTTGTTCAATATCTGAGCGAAGTGCCTTTAGGTCATTTCCCGTATACTCGATGTTGATGGGCCATACAGCCATATCAGCTGGAACTTCACGCTCAGAGAGTCCCTTGACCTCCACAGATCGGTCATAGGCCTTACCGGTTCTCTGCATGTTGCCAATGAAGTAGCCCGCAAGAGCTATTGCTGCTGCAATAATCAAGGTTTTTAGCCAGTCTAGTTCTTTCATAATAGTCAGTTCATTTATCTGAATTCAATTCCTGTATTTGCTGTCAGGATTCAGCTCATGAAAATAACATGAAAATCGGGAGTTATTGCTTGTTAGGTTACAATCAACCTTGATTGTGTCTTTGAAAACTTGCTTTGTATTATCAGAGCATAGATTTCTAAATCTCAGCCTGCAGCGAAGTAAGGGCCATCAGGGCTGATATCAATAGACCAAAGGCTTCGGCTGCTTTCCTTTTCTATGGAATTTAAAGGTTTTGGAGCACGGCATTGCGTCAATATCATTACGAAGAACAAGAGGCTCATGCACTGTATCCCTCTGCTAATTCGATTGCTCTTTATGACCATGTCCTATTCCGATGGGCTGCTTGAACTTCCATGTCAACCCGAAATAGATATCCCTTCCTTGATTCTGGATTCCATAGACTTTATATCTAGAAAGATGGTCTATGTAATTCTCATTGAGGACATTGCGGACACCAGTGTTGAGCTCTAGCGGTCTTGGACCATCTCCTATCAATAGACTCAAACCTATATTCACCAAGTCATAGCTGGCCGAAGCATTCTCGAACGCAGCGGTCCTATCTTGTTCGAATCGATGGATAAACGTGATATAAGCATCTTGAAGTCGAAGCTTTCCCTTTCCACTGAATTCAAGCTTGCAGCTTGTAGTCCATTTCATTCCGGGAATCAGTGGGAGCCCCTCTTTCTTTTCGTCTTGAGCCATGACCATAGAAAAATTGCTTTCCAAGTGCATACCGTGCACCTGATGCGGATGGAAGTGGATTCCTGCTTCGCCACCATAGTAAATAGCAGAACGCTGCACATAATCATAGACCGGCACGTCCTGTAAGAAGGTCCCATCTGGTTCTAGGTATATGAAATTCTGGATCGAATTAAAAAAGGGGTCAAGATTGAATCCCAGATGCTCTGATTGATATGCTATAGAAAGATCTATCTGGGTGGCTTTCTCACTGCGCAGTTCGGCATTTCCTCGTTCGAACCTATTGGTGCCCTCATGCACGCCATTTGATAAGAGTTCTGAGGTATTAGGCGCTCTAAATCCTGTGGAGATATTGGAGCGAATGGTCCAAGAGTCTGAAGGAATCACGAATCCCAATGAATAATTTAGACTTTGGAAACTACGAGCAATCGCATAGATCGTATCTTCTTCAGAGCGGATATCCTTCGTCTCTATCCTCCTGGAATCCAAACGTATACCTCCTTGGATTTGTATCTTCTCCCACTCTATACGCACTGCGCTGAATCCACCAATATCCCGTGTTAGCGCATCCGGAATAAGTAGCTCTTCACCCTGATTCTTATTCTCTTGATCCATTCCTTGTGATCCAAGGATGAGCTCTATGCGGTCATGGAATGTAGGCGCATACCATTTCAGGTTGTAGGTGTATGTCCTGAGGTCCATATCGAGGATCGGAGTTTCCTTGCTCTCCTCGAATTCAGATCGGTGGTTCCCCGTGTATCCTAAAATCAGATTGAAACGTGAGCCCCCTGTGAGCAGGGTATTCTCCCAAGCCAAGGCATGATTATCTATGCGTTGGAAGGGAAGATCTGGACTCCTTGGCCTTGAATCAGAGGCCGCCAGGGTATCACTCAGCCCGAAGTTATTCTTCAAATAACTATACCTCAGATTGGAGATCCAATGCTTGTAATTATAACCCAGAGAACTCTTCACATTCTGCTGATCGAATCGGGAATTCAGGACTGAATTACCATTCTGTATGCTATAGTCAGCATAAGTCCCATAATTCCCGAAGAGGTTCATCTTCAATCTTTCCTTATGCCATTTTATACCCAAGTCATTGCTGCTTCCTAGTGTGTTGATATTGAATCTGCTCGCCAATGAGCCCTCTATGCTGTTATGCTCTGCGTATCGCTCATCTACGAAGTAGAGGACGCCTCCAAGTGCATCAGAACCGTATAGGAGGGAAGCAGGCCCCTTGATGACTTCTACGCTCTCTATGCCCACATCCCCAACACCCAGGCCATGTTCATCACCCCACTGCTGATTCTCTACTCTGATTCCTTGGGCAAAGGTGACAATGCGATTTCCTGAGAGTCCCCGGATGACGGGTTTCCCTATTCCGACACCGGTAGAATTCTGTTCCACTCCAGGAATCTGGCTTATGGTCTCAGCAAGGCTCATCGGAGCTAAATTCTTAAGTGACTTGAGGTCTCTGCGCTCTATACCCACCACATTATCAGATTGCAGTCTTCCCAGTGGCACTGAGACCACCACTTCTTGCAGGTCGAAGTGACTCGGATGCAAGGAGAATGTGATATGATCCAACTTAGCCAGGTCCAGAACCTCTTGAAGTGTCTCATAGCCGATGCAGGAGACCTGTATCCTGATCTTCTTCTTAGGGTAATGACTGATGACGAAATGTCCTTCTACATTACTTGTGGTTCCTGTTTCCAGTTCTACGAAGAAGATGTTGGCGTATGGTATGGGTTCTCGACTCTCAGCATCTATTACATCGCCTTGGAAAGATTGTCCCCAGATGGTCGCAGGAGCTATGCATACAATTAGGAATAGGAGGGAAGAGATACGGACCATAATCGGTCACGAAGATAAAATTTGAGGAGGAACGTAGCACACCTTCAATGGAATATTCTAAGTTGGATTAGAATGGTCATAGTCCGCTTTTTACCTTCTCAGGTCTTATGCTCAATGCAATCTTCCCACCAACCCAAGCCATAGGGATATAGGCTAATAAGATGTCCAAGGCCGCGAACCATATAGGTCCAGAGAGCATATAATTCACCACGATACCACCTAGAAGAAAGATGATACCTACCGCTAGGGCAGACTTTATCTTATGCTGACCAGCTATGAGAGCGGAAATCAATGCGCCCACCAAGGTTCCCAAGGCATGAGCTAGGAATGGGAAGATGAAATTCTCAGGCCCGAAGCTGGACATGGCAGCTGCTAAAGCCTCCATATTATCAGGTTGTAAGCCTTCAATAGGGAATACCTTATATCCAGCATTTACAAGTGTCATATTGACGAATACACCGCCAAACCAACCGGCTATAACTGCGACTATATTTCGGAGGATGCGAGGCATGGCTTAGCTTAGTTTTTTTTGACCATTGTAAACTGTAGTCAAGGATGAAGTTAGTGATTCCTTGGAATAGGGAATTGTGTCCTGCTTTTTCTTTGATTTGAGGGATGGCATAGTTGAGCAATAATAGCTGCTGGGTCAGTGGAAAGAACTGAATGCAGCCCTAAAACTTTTTCTTCGTTACTGATCAGGCTGCTTGTTATCGGCTAAAAAATAGAGAGTTTGGTCATTGTGGTGAATTCTTCAAGGAACTTCATTCCTCTGAATGAATTTCCTTTGGGATTCAATCTAGGACTCCACACTGCGATTGTATATTGTTTTGGATGCACAGCTATAATTCCGCCTCCAACACCACTCTTACCAGGAAGCCCAACTTTAAAGGCAAACTCTCCAGATTCATCATAGAATCCACAGGTTTGCATCAAGGCATTTATCCTTTTCGATTGGCTTTGGGTCAGGATTAAGTTGTCTTCTGCAAAACTGTGTCCATCGTTTGCAAGAAACATGAATAGTTCTGAAAGCTGTTTGCAATTCATCTCCAGTGAGCAGAGGTGAAAATAAAATTCAAGTACATCAGAAGGGTCGTTCTCTATGTTCCCAAATGATTTTATCAAATTGCATAGGGCTACATTTCTGAATCCTACATTTCTTTCAGATGCGGAAATAGACTCAGAATAATTGATTTCTGAGTCCTTTGAAATACTTCGTACAAAATCTAAAAAGTCATCCTTTGGATTTTTTAGTTTACTGATGAGTATGTCAGAGATAACCAGAGCCCCAGCGTTGAGAAAAGGATTTCTAGGAACCCCTTTGTCAGCTTCAAGTTGAACAAGGGAGTTAAATGCTGTCCCTGATGGCTCTACACCCACTCTTTGCCAAATATCCTCTCCCAGTATACTGTAAGCCAAACTCAGTGAAAGGACTTTGGCGATACTCTGAATAGAGAATTTATCGGAATGATTTCCGATTCCATATTGGAAGTGATCCAGTGTAGAAATGTACACACCGAATTTTCCTGGATCGACATTCACTAATTCTGGAATATAGGATGCGAGTTCTCCACTGTTATTTAGGTGTTTCACATCAGAGTATATATGATTGATTATTTCTTGGTAGTTCATAAAGCTTCGTTTGTATCGTAAGGTGACATAAGGATAACAAGTTTATGGAATACATCAAACAGCAGTCAATCTCATCTCAGACGTTGAACGCAGGGATTTAAACAGCCATAATTCAACTTTAGCTTGTGGAATTCAGAAGTATACATTTCTCGGCAAATGACCATATTTAATTTGGGATACCACGTAGCTCTGCTATCTGCTAAAGCGTTGAAGTATCCTCCAAAACAAACTAAAGAGGAATATTCACGCTTATCCGAATTAATTATTAGGGATAACGAGCAATGTCTTTTTGTAAGTATCCATACCGGAGGTGGCTGTTATAAAGTAAACACCAGAATTAAGTTTTGGAGCATGGTCAAGGGTATATACATGGCTCCCATTTATAGACGTAACAATTATTTTCGAGTAAATTTCTTTACCTAGTCTATCATGTATAATAACGAATATTTCTTCATTATTATTAGCAGTTATTTGAAGATTGATCTCCTCGCCATTATTTGGATTTGGATAGATATTGAATATAAAATCATTATTACTTTTAAATTCTATTGCTACCAACTCAGAATAGCTGTTGTCCCCATTGTAATCCGTTTGCTTCAAACGATAGTAAGAGCTTCCTTCTGATGGATCATTATCTACAGCTGAATAATTTATAATGGACGTGCTATTTCCTGCGCCATTTATTGTGTAAATGGAATTAAAAATAATTCCATCTGAAGATTTTTCTATATTAAAATAATCATTATTATTTTCAGAAGCTGTTGTCCAATTAAGTTGAACATGCGAATCAATGACTTCGGCTGTAAAGTTTAATAACTCAATAGGCAATGGATAAGAACAAATAATGCTCGTAACATTAACATCGTGGGTAGTGATGTGACCCCGTGTTGAAAGTGCCTTCCCATTAAGGGTTACTCCAGTATTTAATATAATATCGCCATTATGAGCGACAATTATGCCACCGAAACTGCCGCTACTGCTTATGGTAACTGCACCTTCTACCTGCCAGAATACATTGTTGGACTGCGTTCCTCCAACAAGGACAACTTGTGGAGAAGGTCCTGTAGTAAGCGCTCCTAATATGCGAATCACAAATACGGCATCGACAACACCCCTCGCATCCAAAAAGATGGTATCTGTGAGCATTGCAGCTGCATTCATGACATAAACATTAGGGGTAAGAACTTGGCTATACCCAAACAGGACAGGGTATGAGAGTTCAATATCGGAGGGCAAGCCATTGAGGTAGGTATACAGAGTGTTTAAATCTGAACTACCATCGGCAGTATGCGCATGTGGAACTGAATTAATATCGCCGACCACATATACCGGATCAAAACCCGAAGCTGATCCATTGTTCGTGCCTACATGACCAACAACATTTGTTGTTCCCATGTTAGTAACTGTGCCTGATGAGGTTAGCAAGGCAAAACAGGAGATAGCCTTCATGTTCGGAGCTACAGGCCCGGGGTTGCTAGGACTGTCACATTCCGTAATTATAGGGCTGCCACACCCGATAGGTATGCCGGCAGTTAAGGCGCTTACGGAAACAGCTCCTACAACAGATAGTCCTCTGCCTTCAAGTGAACATCCTACAGCAAGTGATATGGCCCCACCTGATATAATTGTTCCTTTAAAACTAGTATTGGTAGCCAAGCTAAAAGCTCCATTTACTTGCCAAAAAACATTACAAGCTTTGGTGCCATTTATTAATTTAATTGAGGCCCCAGCTGCTGTTGTTAAAGCACCGCCTATTTGAAATACAAAACACGCATCCTCATCTCCGCCTCCATCCAATATTAGTGTGTCAGTGACCGAAGCAGCTGCGGGCAGCAGATAAACATTAGGTAATAATATCTGACCAGCTCCAATCACAGGGCCAATGGTTGCCCCTGGTATTTGAGCTCTTAAAAGTGTATCAGCAATACCTAAGTCAATGACACACTGTGCGGATACTGCATCTCCAACGTGAACTTGACCATTTATATTTCCAAAACCTGAAAAAGCACCATCGTTTGTTCCTACATTCCCTGTGATTTGGGAAAACACTCCGTTTGTTGTTGCTCCAACTGACGTAAAAAGAACAAAGCATGAAGCCGCCCCTAAAGGCGGGGGAGTTTGACCAACGATAACTGTTGGAATTAGAATCAGAGTGATAGTAATTACTTTGAATAGTTTATTTATCATAATGTATATATTCAGTGATTTATGAAAATTAGAAAGGGAATTGGCAAGAAATAGGTGGCTATTAGGTTCATATTTTGCAAGTCTGCCCGTTTGCGCAAAATAAATTCAAAGCGGCTATTTGAATGGCTGCTTAAAATAGGTTTAGAACAAAGGGTAGTGGAAAATTTAAAAAAGAAACATTGGGTCGGTTTGGTTCTCGTATCATAGTGAATGCACGCTTTCGTGATATGGTATAAGTTTGGGTCAGTCGCAGACTGCCTGTTCTGCCCTGGGAGTGTTGCCTATATTGGTTTTCTTAGGTTAAGGACAGCAAGAGATTATCTATTGATAATACTTGAAGCGGACCACCGGGTTTGAAAAAAATTGTTAAATGCTATGCTATACACTGTTCCTCAGTCTGTCAAATAAGTGGGGGTATCTGACCATCTTTCTATTAGTCTCATGGTTTGTAAGCATTTCCAATTCTTAACTAAAGTCACGGAATAGGAGTGAAGTGCTAGGTAATAAGGGGGTCTGAAATAAAAAGAAAAAGATGAAAAAGCTAAAGCAGAGATTTAGCGTTGTTAATTTATTGCGCTGAACTTTCAATTTACTCTCAAAATCCAAATTAACTATAGCCATTGTTGGCTAACGTTATTCTTTCAATACTTTAACCGTCTTATGTAAACCCGACTGTAGTGTGAATGAAACAAAATATATTCCGCTAGAAAGATTTGAAAAATCAACTACCAAATGATTGTCAACTTTGGAATATATCATGTTTTTCTGTGCCATACCTAGTATGTTAAATACATTAATTTCACCATAGCTTAATGCCGAAATTGGTGAAATTGTTATTTTTTCATTTGTTGGATTTGGGTATAATATAAATTGTATTTCTTCTAACTCGCCTATTCCGGTTGTAATTGTTGAATCACACAACATATTTTCCGTAAACGTGGGAATACCGCTGTTACTCATGGCTGAAACCGTAAACCCTGTTTGATAGGCAGGTATTCCTGAACCGGTGAGTAATGTTTGATTATTTACTTGATAAGTTGGCGAAATTGAAGTTTCGTAACATCCTCCTGCAAAACCATTTTCTTTTATTTTCAAAAACAAAATATCATCACTTCCAGTTCCTATTGAATTTGAATAACCTGAAATAAGATAATTGCCAGGATTGATTTCATTTAAATATCTAAAATGCGTTTTTCCTGCACCTAAGAAATATTGTTTTGACCATAAAGTATCACCGTTAAGACTATTTAATTTCATTAGAATGCCATCTTCATCTGAAGGGCCTGTATATCCGCAAAGAACAAAATTATTGTCACTTGTTTCAATTACAGAACGAGCTGCATCTAAGGTAGTTGTATTACTTGCGTCTCCAATGGTTTTAGTCCATATAATGTTGCCGTTGCTATCAAGACGAATAATAAGCATATCACTTTTAAAGGTTGTATAACCAAAGCTTCCTGTGTTTCCACAAATAATATATCCACTATCGGAAGTTTGCTTTACACTCCATCCATAATCATCACCAGAATCACCATAGGTTTTTGTCCAAAGTGTATCCCCATTTGAATTGAGCTTTACGGCAATCACGTCATACCCACCTGCACCGTATTGATTACTTTCTCCTACGGCAATGCAACCACCGTCATTTGTTGAAGCTAAGGTTCTGAAATAAGTTTGATTCCCTATTGTTTCACTTCCAAATCTACGGGTCCATATGGTATCGCCTAAAGCATTAGTTCTAAGAACAAAACCGGATGTCCAATTGCCATTATTAGGCAAATCAGAAGTCCACCCTGCCAAATAAAGATTATCTCCTTGAATAGTGTCAACAGGCCATGCTTTAGTATGATAACTTGGGTGTCCATATTTTTTAATCCATTGAAGATTTCCATTGGCATCAGTATTCACTATCATCGCGTCAAAAGTTCCAGTGTTTGGTTTAGAATATCCAGAAACTGCTATGTTTCCTGAACTTGTTATTACACAAACTTTTCCTTCTTCTGAATCTGGTGTACCTGGATAAGTTTTTTGCCATATAATATTACCAAGACTATCAGACCGAATTAAAAGAATATCACTATTAGTGTGACCGGAAAGAACAATATCTCCATTTGAAAGAATTATATTTCCGAAAAGTTTATCTGTGCTAGCATTTTTTTCAAGCGATTTGATAAAATAGCTTTGAGCTTTTAAAGTCTTAACATTTTGGGATAATAATATCACAAATATAAAACTAGCGTTAATTATTTTTCTCATTAGAATTAGTGTTGAATGATTATTTTTTCTGTTTCAGAGTATAGCTCATTGTAAATATGTAAATAATATATTCCATTTTTTAATGAAGATGTATTCAGATTAAAGGTGTTCGTGATATTGTTAAAAGAATAAATGTGTTTACCTAAAACATCAAACACATCAATTTTTACTTTTTCCGAATCATCTATTGAAATAGCTATATTTTCATTAGCCGGATTGGGAAATACTTGAATGTAAGCATTTGAAACATTATTTACAGGAACAGAAAGAGGTGTATTTAATCGCTCGGTAAATTTAACTGTAATACCTGATCCGTAAGGAACTTCATAGTTAGCTACTGGTCGTCCATCAGTTAGAAAGGCAATTCCTCTTTGCCCAATTATTAGGGTGTCTTCATCCGTAAAATATTCAGGACTACTCCATGTAACTCCGTTATTTGTTGAATAAACAGCCATTAAGTCACCACTAATGCTGGAAGAACCAGATTCCTTATAAAAAGTCCATAATGTATTTGTAGTCAAATCATATCTGCTACACTCCGAAACCAGACTTCTTTCATTGGCTGATAACTGAATTGGAGAAGTCCAAGATTGACCTCTATCATTAGACATTCTGTGGTACATCCTTAAGCTGGTATGGAAAGTGTTGGCAAAAGGTGTTTCATGAGTAAAGACATGAAAACTTCCGTCAGGAGAGATTACCACATCTGGGTCAGCCTGATAACCAGGTTGAGAATCGAGTGTATGTGGTATAGTCCAGTTTACCCCTCCATTGTATGATAAGACGTACTGAATATCCCAATCAGCTCCTGAAACCTGATCTCTCCATGCAATCATTAGCGTATCACCATTGTAGGCACTATATTCTGCCCATGGCCACGCAGAATTTTTACCATCATCGTTGCTTATTAAGCTTGGTGAAGAAAATGTATTTCCACCGTCAATACTTCTGCAATAAAACGCCTCTGAAGTTTGTGATTGATTGATATTGTCGCCTTCATGCCACATGATATGTATTCTACCTTGGCGGTCAATGGTAACAAATGAGCCTACATAAATGCCAAAGGTTGAATTATCGGCTATACGTACAGAATCAATTAATACATTGAATGCTGTGTCTAGCTGGGTATAAAATAAAGCGCTAAGAGCATTACTGTGCCAAACAAAATGTAATTTTCCGTTCTTGTCTCCTTGCATTTTCGGGAAAAGGATGTCTGCTCCACTTTGTAGAGCAGGGTTGAATAGCAAGGGAGTATTCCATGTTATGCCATCATAACTGTTTACCAGATATATACCTTGATTAGGAGGGTTTACCCTTTCTACCATAACAACCCTTTTGTCGTTAGTGGTAACTGCAATGTTTGAATATGGCCATTGTTTAAGATTGGCAGTTGGAGAAAAAGAATCTCTAAAATCGTAATGAGGAATGCTCCAATTGGGAGTTCCATGTTGTCCATGTGCCGAAAGAGCTATCAATGCAGTAATAGCCATAGTTGTTAAAATATGTTTCATTTTTTTATTCTTTTCTTAATAGACTAATCAAATTTACAAAGGTTTAATTTAATGTTTTCCAACAAGCGTGTATATATAGTAAACATACATATACACACCAAATTTGGGATGTAAAGTCTATGTTTTCTTCCTCAAGGCTTTTAACTCTAAAGGCATTCATTCCCAAGAAAATCTTTGATTTTAAGCCCTTACAGTTCCTACATCGCTTCCTTATATCCCTTCCTTCAAGGGAGCGCGGTTATAGGCCTTTCTATGCAATCATGTTATGGGGCTGACCTCTGTGCAGCTGAAGCAGCTGAGGATGGCCTTAGGGCGCAGGTCTATGCGAACGGCTTCTTGGCCTGTGACCTATCAAGCTTGGTCACTCAGGCATTGGATAAATAGCTCCAAGCTCAGCTCTTCTGAAAGATCAGGTCTGATACAGGAGGAAGAAGGATTCCAAAACGAAGGCTTGGACAATTAAGATATAATGTAAAGTCTCTATCCTAATCAAGTTTTATTGCATCATGAATATAGAATTGAGTAAAACGTTTTGCAGCTAAAAGATTTGGTGATTTCGGAGATGAAAACTTTCTGCCAACACCAAATTCGTCAGCTGACCGTCACAAAGCTTCATTTAACCACTGAACCGCCAATTCTTTTAGGTACTGCTAAGGGCTAGTTTTATTCCTTAATCACTTTAAATGTCTGATTAAGATCATTATCTCCAATACGAAGCACATAAATACCACCTGACAAGTTGTCTAATTTAACAACTGTGTTTTCTGAATCTATTCTACCAGATAATATAGATTTCCCCGTCTTGTCATATATAAAGTATGTCGAACCTAACAATTGGACGTCTGTTTTTATATGTATCTGATTTGTCGTGGGATTTGGATAAATGGCAATAGTATTTTTACTTAGATCAGCAATTCCAAGAGATAAATTTAAATTAGAAAGTGCAAAACGAAATACTCCTTGTGTATTTGTAGCGGCTATTATATAGCTATCATTAAGTTCTAAATCAAAAACGGTTAAGTCGGTTAGACCTGAATTTATAACTGTCCAATTGTCTCCATTATCTGTAGAGTAAAAAACGCCACTACCAAATGATCCTGCTACAATTAATTGGGAACTACTTGCAAAACCTCTATATGAACCTGATGATAGTCCACCTGAAAGTAAAATCCAATTCGAACCAAAATCTAATGAACGAAAAACTCCTGTTCCTGTTGGTCCGGCAGCAAAGAGTGTATTCCCTTTACTTTCAATGGCTCTAAAATTTGAAGCGCTACCTAAACCATTATTTACACTAACCCAGTTTAGGCCCCAATCGACACTTTTATAAATTCCAGCTCCATTTGTACCAACAAATAAGGTATCATTAATAGCCGCAATGCTTCTTATATCAATTGTAGAAAGACCTGCTGTGTTCCAATTGTCAGCATTATCAGATGATTTAAAAACCCCTGTTGGTCCTACAACAAACAAATTGGATCCGACTTTAATAATTCCACTCGTCAATAAATTTGTTAACCCTGAACTTCTTGAAAGCCAAGTCGCACCATTATCTGAACTTCTGAAGACTCCTTGACTTGTACATGTATATAGATAGTCATTGTCTTTTGTAAAGCCGCGTGTAGGACCAACAGCATCGTTCCCACTATTTGAAGAGAAATAATTTGCTGAGCTATCGGTTGAAAGTTATGCTCCTGTGGCACCACCAGCGAAAATTGTAAATGCCATTGGTCAATAATGACTGCATATTTAAGCCAGCTGTTCCTGTACACTGTTGCCATTGACCATAAGAGGAGTAGCCAATACTAAGCATTAAGACTATTCCAAGTAATTTATTTTTCATCATCATCATTTATTTAATATTCAAAAAACAGCAATTTGACTATAATACAACCAAAAGGTTAAATTATATTTTTTAAACTTGCCCATAACGTACCAATCTATATGGACAGTGGCTTGGAAAAGGCAGATTTTTCTGACTGCCTGTGTGTTGGATTTGCGCAGCCATAGTCTATGAAAGGTTGTTGTAGCACGTTTCCATTTTTTATAGATTCATATACCATCTAAACTGTATTCCGCCACTATATAGTTTCCCAGTTATTGGTGTGTCTATTATATCTAATACTCCATATCTTAACGTTGGCATTGCGCTCAGTCGCATTTTCGGATTCAGTTGGTAATCGATTCCTGCGCCTATGAATGGAGTTAAATTGAACTTTTCAAATTCGGTCTCGGAAGTTTGGTTTGACCGCCCTGGGCTATCATCTTCATAGTATAGGACTAAGGTAGAACTGGCTCTTATAAGGTAATTCGTAGTACACCCAACACTCGCGCTGAACCTCCAAGTTTCTAGCCAGTTCCCACCTAGATATTTAAAGGCAATTGGTATTCCAATGTACTCGAAATGGTCAATAAACTTTGCATGAGATGCTGTGCCGTCCAACGTATAGTTAAATCCTCTTCTAGGATCAATAATATCTCCAAACACGAGTTCTTCCTTTTTCGTTTGGTAGCCATGGTTGGAATATGAGATTCCAGTTTCAAAACCAAAGTTCTTTCTGAATATACATTCAATAGTAAGCCCACTAGTATATCCAAACTTCATGGTTTCTCTATCATTCCGAGATTCGATGACATCCTCTGAGATTTGGCCGCCATCGTTGTTTTTGAGAGTTCTGAATGCAAGTTCTGGTGTTAAGTACGCCCCAACATATGTCCACCAATTGCCGCTTTGAACTTTCAATATAGGTTCAGCAGTTTCTTGACCTTTCATAAAGAATGGTATCGCAAGGATTAATATGCTGAATAGTGTTCTCATTCTATGTGCTACAACAGGCGTGTATATATAGTAAACATACAAATACACACCAAATTTGGGATGTAAAGTCTATGTTTTTTTCCTCAAGGCTTTTTTCTCTAAAGGCATTCATTCCCAAGAAAATCTTTGATTTTAAGCCCTTACAGTGCCTACAACTCTTCCTTTCATCCCTTCCTTCAAGGGAGCGCGGTTGTAAGCCTTGCTATGCAATCCCGTTATGGGGCTGGCCTCTGTGCAGCTGAAGCAGGTGAGGATGGCCTCACGGCCCAGGTCTATGCGAGCGGCTTCTTGGCCTAAGACCTTGCAAGCTCGGTCACTCAGGCATTGGATAAAGAGCTCTAGACTCAGCTCTTCTGAAAGATAGGTCTGATACAGCGGGAAGAAGGATTCCATAAGGGCTATTCCGCTATTGGCCAATCCGAATTCTAGCTTTTTATGCTCTACATCTTCTGGTCGGTGCTGGGAGGAGATGCAATCTATGGTTCCTTCCTGAATCCCCTTAATCAGTGCCTTGCGGTCTTTCTCTGTCCTCAGCGGGGGTGTCATTTTATAGAGGCTCTGATAGCCATCTACCTGTGCATCAGTCCATAGGAGGTGAGAGAGGAAGACCTCGGCTGTGATATTCAGGCCTTCTTTTTTAGCTTCTTTGACCAATTTAACGCCTTCTGCTGTGCTCAATCCCACCACGTGGAGCCTTGACTCAGTATAGCGCAGCAGGTCTATGTCACGCCTCAGGTGTATGGTCTCAGCCATGTGCGGGCTGCCTTTCATCCCCAGCAGGGTACTCAGCGGCCCTTCATTCATCATGGTCCCCGCTGCTAGCCCTCGATCTTGTGGGAAGCTGCATACGAGGCCATTGAAATTCTTAGCGTAGAGCAGGGCTTTTTTCATCAGTCCGCTATCCATAACACTGTGCTCAACATCACTGAACATAAGCGCTCCCGCATCATGCAGGTCAAACATCTCAGAGAGTTCCTGGCCTTCACAGCCTTTGGACAAAGCAGCTGCGGCATATACATGCACTCCACTGCCTTGGCTGCGCTGTTTTAAGTATTCTAGGCTTGCTTTGGAATCCATCACGGGAAAGGTGCTGGGCATATGAAGCACGGAGGTGAATCCGCCAGCGCGCGCAGCTTTCAGTCCGCTTTTTAAATCTTCCTTGTACTCATGTCCTGGATCCCTGAACTGCACATTCATATCTATCCATCCTGGGGAGACCAAGAGCCCCTTAGCTCGTATCTCCGTCTCGTTCTTCTTCTCCAGGGCTTTGCCGATTTCTTCTATGCGCCCTTTGCGAATGCGTATGTCCACTTTCTTGCCATTCCAAGGCGAGGCAGGGTCTATGATCTTAGCGTCACGGATCAGTGTATTCATGCTTTCCAGAATTTCAAGAGAAGTACTTCAGCGGCCAAAAAGAGGAGCGCGGCTATGAGGAACCAGCGCCAGAGTTGTTTGGATCCCAGGTCGGCCATCTGCAAGTCAGCATTGCCCCAAGTTGAAATGGCATTCATTTGAATATGGGGGCGGCCAGCGATAATAGCTTCTAGTTCATCAGCGCTATAGAATTCCATCTCAGATTCTTCACGGTCCATGTTATAAGCGCGCATGGATATGAGCTCTTCGCCTTTCATGATCGCATATTCTCCAGGTTCCTGCACCTGCCCGCGGTCACGGAGTTGGGTGATATTGCCAATGGACTGCTGCTCAGGAATGAACTCGATGAGGCCATCATCAGAGCGCATCTTGAAGGGATCCTTATCGCTTCCAGGGAGCGGAATAGTAATGGCATCATCCCTTCCGATGATTGAATAAAGACTGCTGTTCCCCGCACTGACCTCGGCCATGCGCAGGAGGGAAGTGACGAAGATGCTGTGGGAGGCGAGGTCTGACATCTCAGGATCCAAGGAGGCACTGAAGACATAAGTGCGGCCACTCTGGAAAGGGAAGAGGCTAAGTAAGCTGCTGCCATCCTGCAAGCTGAGCAGTCTTTCCTCACTGCTCTGTACACGTGCCTGGCTCGCATAATGCGACTGGGTGCTGGGCAAATCCATATTGGCCGGTGCCTGCTCGAAGACGTTCTTATAGAAAGGATTCTGCAGATCTATGCTGTTGGCCTTGCGCGCCAAATCAACCTTGCTCTGAAAGGCGTTAGCACCTATGCGGCTGAGTAAATTTATATAGGCATCTAAGGAGACATCACTGGCTGGAATAATGAGCAAAGAACCACCGCCTGCCACATAGGCTTCTAAGGCATTGCTAAGGCCTGAGCTGGGTTCTTTCACCTGAGCAAGGATGATTAGATCTTGATCAGCTAGGCTGGAAAGGTCCATGTTTCTCGGGTCACTGGCCTTGCATTGGAAGAATGGATCAGAACCGAATACCTTCAAGCAACGTGAAGTGATCCCAGCATCTCCCAAGGCGAGGATGCGGCTCTGCATAGCCACTTCATAGCTGAACTGCAATTCATCATCGAAGACAATGGGATAATCCTCTATCTCCACTTTTCCTTTCATCCAGCCGCTGCCTTCATTAGAATAACGAAGGATAGAATCTGTGCTCGAATAAGGAAGGATATCCATGCTGCCGATGGCTCTCTGAACGCCATTGATACTCAGCCTTACAGGAAGACCCTTGATGTCTTTGGCCGAGCTGTTCACCACACGTACCTTGAGTTCTTCAGGGCTCTGGCTGCTGCGCAGTGGGGAGTAGAAGGAAAGTGTATCTATGTATACATTGCCTTGACCTTGGCTTTCCATATATAGCAAAGAGATGCTCATGCTGGTGTCCAGCTTGGACGCCTCCAAGTCGAACATGCGCTTCTGCATATCAGAGAAGAGGAAAAGAGAATTATTATGGGCATTGTTCTTGGCAAAGATGTCTTGAGCGCGCGCGCTCAGCTCAGAGAAATTCCGCTCGAAGGGGCTCAGCTGTAACTGATCTAGGTAGTCGAGCATCTCCGTGTTGCTGATGAGGCGCTGATGTTCAGGAGCCAGATCGTTCGTGATAAGAAGGAATCTGTCAGTACGTCCTAGGGAATTAACCAAGTTACGTGCCTGTTCCTTAGCCTGCCTGAAAAGGCTGCCTTTATCATTCTCCAATTCCATGGAATAGCTATTGTCCAAGTAGATGGCCACATAGCGCTCGCCCTTGTCTTGGGTATTGGAGTTCAAGGGGATAAATGGTCTACAGAAGGCAAGGACCAAGGCGGTGATGGCCGCCAAGCGGGCGAAGAGCACCAGAAGGTGTTTCAGTTTATTGCGGGAACGGGTCTGCAGTTCTACCTCCTTCAAGAAGCGCACATTGGGAAAGACAAGCCGTTTGAAACGCTTGAAATTAAAGAGATGGATGATAATAGGGATGAGCAGCGCGAAGAGGGCGAAAAGGAAATTCGGGTGCATCAAACTCATGAGGGGCGAAGATAGCATACCAGAACATGATAGTGTAAAAGACCAGTGAGTTTTTTATGAGGATATGTTTACATTCATGAAAAATCAAGCGTCATGGACCAGACACGTATCGCTCCCACTGAGTATCACAGCTTCTATGAAGGCTATGTGCGCCATGCAGATGGGAAGGAGCTTATTCCACTGATGAAAAGCCAAGGGGAGGACCTGATCGAGTATTGGAAGAGCATCCCTGAAGCTCATGCTGGATTGAAATACAGAGAAGGTTCTTGGTCCATAGCGCAATTGATGCAACACGTAAATGATGCCGAGCGGATATTTGCCTACCGAGCCTGTGCAATCGGAAGGGGAGACAAGACTCCTCTGCCAGGTTTTGAGGAGAATGATTATGCTGAAGCTGCTATAGCTGATGGCCTGAGCTTAAGTCATCACATACAAGAGTTCAGGGCATTAAGGGCATCCAATGTCTTATTGTTCAAAGGGTTCACGGAGGAGGCCTTGCGCCAAACAGGGACAGCAAGCGGCCGTCCGATCTCGGTGCGGGCTATCGGGCGCATCCTCGTGGGCCATGCCATGCATCATATGAATATCGTAAAAAAGCGGTATGAACCTCTTTGGAACCAATGATATGAGACATAATTATTTCCTATTCCTGCTCCCCCCTGATGTTCAGAGCACCTTCGTATGATATTCCATGCCGGCCCTACGTTCAAGGAAAAAAGGACATGACTTTGCTACAGATTGCAGAGCTGATGATTATGGCATGCTCGATTATGTGATGGCCTTCCTCTTCAGGGGATTTAGCAATGTGGAGAACAGCGGTCAAGGATTATTTGCTTTAAGGGCATCAGGTCAATATAAATCCCTTGACTGACACGGGAAACTCCTTTTTTACTGAACCATTCATGGATGAGGCAGATTTACAAGGGTTCTTCATCTTTGCTTTGGAGGACCTGGAGCAAGCAGAAGAACCCTGCAATACCAAGCCTGCTGTAAAGGCTGGAATCCTATGTATAGAGCGCATACCTTGGTGCGATTCAGCAGCGCTTATGCGGATAAATGTGCTTCATCAGCGCATCGTTAAGAAGCTTATTTAGGTGTTTATACTGTAAAAATAAATGCCATTTAAGGTATTTAAACGGGTAACTCTATCAGAATCAGCATCGTAGAACAATACGCAGGAACTATAAAACCTTGCATGTGTTTGGCTATGATGAAGAAAGAGAAAACCATAAAAATCCCATTTGTATTCGAGCTGTTCTTCAGCAACTCTTATGGGCATGGCGAGAAGAGCCTTGAGCGTATAAGCCTGTTCTTGATGTATACGGCTATGCTCCTTTTGGCTTCTATGAGTTGGTCACTGCTCTGTCTTTATTTGGGGATGAATGATAAGTCTCTTATTCCCTTGGCCTATATCGTTCTTACACTGATGAATCTGGCAGCCTTCCAGACGCGCCTTGCCGGAGAATGGAATTTCTCTTTCCAAGTTTTGATCTCTGTGAGCATGCCATTCATTTTCCAGATCATCCTTGGAGGAGTCTTCAATGCTGGTATGGTGATGATCTGGAGCAGTGTTGCCCTTATGACCGGTATCATCTTCCTCCCTGCCAAAACGAGGAAGTTCTTTTTGATCCTATTCATCATTGAATGCTGCCTCGTTGGAGTAAATGAATATCTCATGGTCGACAGATTTGGCTTATATATGGCACAGGTCGTTCTGATCTTGATCAATATTGCAGGTGCGACCATTGTTCTATTCTATGTTGCAGAAAGATTCATATTGGATCAGATGTCTTTCAAGCATAAAGCATATGTGCATGTAGAGAAGATTAATACCCTTGAAAAGGAGAAGGAACAGGAACTCCTTGAGATTAAAGATTTCAAAAGAAGGGTCTTGCCCAGCAGTATGCAATTCACCTCATCATTCACAGATCATTTTGTTTCAAGGATGGTGAAGGGCACGGTGGGTTCAGCGTTCTATTGGCTAGGGAATTATTATGGCAATGATATCCTGGTCATCATAGATGCGAAATGGAAGGGAACCTATGGAACTATGATGTCCTTAGAATGTAGAAATGAACTGAATGAAGCCGTCTATCAGCGCGGTGAACATGAACCTGCCCGCATATTGAATGCGCTTTCAGAACTGCTATTGAAGTGTTGTGGAAGTCCGAAGGCAGATGATACTCCATTAGGAATCATGGTCTTGACCTATGATTGTACTTCTAATGAATTAGCCGCAGCAGGTCAGGGAATGGAAGTCTTCCTAAAGGACGGATCGAGATGCGGAAGGCTAGCTGATCTTACGACCAGGGGGGCCTCATGTGACGCTACGTATTACGTTAAGAACTCCGTTTTAAACTCTATAACACTCGGTGAAATCTCCCATGTGGTGGTCTATTCCCATGATTATCTGAATATGTTGAGAGCGGAGAAAGGGCCGTCAAGAATCTATTCGATAATAGAAGCATGGGCTAAGTCTAATGAGGATCCTAAGATGCATGACCTGCAACAAAAACTGGAATTAGAAGCTGGAGAAGCAGTCAAATCAAGTGAAAAAGAAAGTGATCTGATTTCCATCGGAATCAGGCTTTCTATGTGGGATTAGGAATTTCAAGGTCCATGTCAAGAGCAATGTTTTCTGATAGCTAGTCATGGATCCAGCAATGCTTCGCTTATGCCTTAAGTAATCTTCGATTTTCATCTAAGCAAGCAGCCCTTAAGGAGCCAAGGCCCAAGAGGACACAAATTATCATGCCCAGTAACGCTTGACTTTTGAAATCCACTATTGCCTTGGAACGAGTGCTTTATAAAAAAGAGGATTAACTCCGCTGTTCCTATTCATTCCGAATTCCGAAATCAGAGCCCTTGGATCTAAGATCC
>Ga0209702_10001736_pt1 | contig 40408 bp, 34 predicted proteins | sample FRY01_FD_187210 | JGI IMG/M metagenome (GOLD analysis project Ga0209702, IMG submission 187210) | Freshwater microbial communities from Lake Fryxell liftoff mats and glacier meltwater in Antarctica - FRY-01 (SPAdes) (version 2) | ecosystem: Environmental > Aquatic > Freshwater > Ice > Glacier...
TCATCCCGCCTTTCGCGAGGGGCAGGTCACCCACGTCGATCTCACCACAGACGGCAGTGCCTTTCACGGCCACGGCACGGCCATCGCCTCGCTCGTCGCGGGCAATCACGCAGGTGCCGAAGGGGTCGCCCCCGGAGCCAACATCCTCGATATCCGTATCGCCGGAGCCGATGGTGCCAGCGATAGTTTTCTCCTCGCCCGGGGCATCGAGACCGCGATGGAGCAGGGGGCCGATGTCATCAATATCAGCATGGGGACCTACGGGGACGCCCCACCGGTGGCTGCGGCTGTCGCGGAAGCGGTCCGGCGAGGCATCACCGTGGTCGCTGCTGTCGGCAACGACGGCGCCGGAGTCAAGCTCTGGCCGGCGGCCTATGCCGGGGTCGTCTCCGTGAGCGGTGTCGATGCCGACGGGAACCTCGCTTATTTTTCCAACACCGGATCTCCCACGCTCGCCGCCCCGTCAGTCGGCCTTCCCTCAGCCTATCAGGAGGGAGGAAAGGCGCTCCTCGCCACCGGTAGCGGAACTTCCCAGGCCACCGCCCTCGTCAGTGGAGCCGCCGCCGCCTTTCGCGCCCGCGGGATCAATCCCGGACCCGCCCTGATCGAGAATGCCCGCACCGATAGCGCCCGGCAGCAGGAGATCGGCGCGGGGATCCTCTTTGTGCCAACGATGAATTCCAAATAGCAGAGATACTCCGGCTGCGGGACTCGAACCGGAACTTGGAAAATGGGGATATCCTGAAACATCCTAGCGATCACCCGGGGTGATACGGAAAAGGTAATCGCGATACGGGGCCGGGTCGCCAGTAATGCCGTCTTCGGCGGCGTGGACCAGATTTGCCATCTCCCTGGCGGTAACGTAATGAACCTGCAAGCCCTCCAGACGCGTGATCCTCTCGTGAAATTGCCGCATGGGCTCGCCGAGGAGGGTGTCCGAGTTCGGCTCGATTCCGCCGTGGGTGTGCCACTTCACAAAAACCCAGTCGGAATTCCCGCTAACGGAAATTCTCTGCCGTGAAGCGAGCCGCAGGCGCAGCGCGGTGGGCGGGTTCGCCCCGGTGAGGTCGCCGTTTTCGAGACGGGGCAGCAGTCCCCACTTCCGCTTTTTCCAGTTCAAGGCGAGAGGTCCGGGTATCGCAAGGAGACGCCCGGGATCCTCGCGAAAGCTACTACCGGTTGTCCGTGTGGACTCAGTCGAGGCGGAGTAGGCCTCGTGTCGCGGGAGGTCGGCAAGGTAGGCGATGCGATTGACGATGCGCGACTGTGTCGGCGACGGGGCCGAGGGCATCGTGAAGTCGGCGTAGCAGCCACTCTCGCGCAGGATCCCGATTTCCTGGTCGACGCCGCAGCCTTTGCCCTCGGGATGAGTATTGTTGAGGGCCCAGTTGCCGTGGATGAAGCCGAAGCGCGTTCGGCCCGTCGTGTCGCGGCAGAGCAGCCCGTGACGGCGGAGGTCTTCCTTGCCCTGCTCGAGCGCTTCGCGGAATCCATCGGGGGTGTCGCCCTCGTGGTGGAGATGAATCTCGACTTCGCTCCCGGTAGCCTGGCAAAGGGCGGCGAGGGGGGCGAGGAGGTCGGGATCGTATTGCTCGACGGGGTAGAAGAAGGTGTGTTTCGGGGGGTGGCCGTCGGCATCGCGGAAGGGTGCGATGGAGCGGGGGAACTGCCCGGCCCAATGCTCGATGCGCCTAACCGCACCGGCCTTGTCGGTGTCATGGAGCGGCTCGAAATGGTCGCAGACCGCGATGAATACGTGAGTGGTTCCCGTCGCCGGGGGGAGTCGCCGGAGCAGATAGGGGAGCAGCCATTTGTCGAGCGCACGCAAGGGGACGAGGGGACGAGGGGACGAGGGGACGAGGGGACGAGGGGACGAGGGGACGAGGGGACGAGGGGACGAGGGGACGAGGGGACGAGGGGAGTTGTGTGGTGGCGTCACCAACTGCCGCCGCCGCCGCTGCCGCCGCGGCGAAGCTGCACATAGTGGAGCAAAGCCCTGGCGGACTGTACTTGCAAGAAGAGGAATCCCGCCGGGATTGAAAAAAGGCGACAGCGGCGAAGTGCGGGGCTTATCCCGGCGACGGCGGCGAGGTAAGCAAGAATCTGGGCAGCCAGGACCAGTCGGAAAAAGGCTGAGGAGGGAGCGAGGGCGAGAGCCCCGGCGAGGGTGGCGACGAGATAGAGCGGTCCCCCGAGTCTCAGGTATTTGTGCGAGATCAACTGCCACCAGCAACGATTTCCCCGGGGCACGAGCCAGCCGGGGTGGCGGAAGAGCATCTGGTAGTTCCCGGCGAGGGTCCTCACTTTCCTCCGTTTCTCATGGTGAGTTTCGAGGGTTTGGGGATCGTAGGCGACAGCCGTCGGCTCGAAGAGGATACGGCGTCCCCGCACGAGCGCCTGCATGGGTTGGACCACGTCATCGATGAGCGTGTCTTCCGGAAGGGGGCGGTAGTCCTCGCGGCGCATCGCATAGATTGCACCGGTGCAGCCGATCACGGAGTCGCGTTTCGACTCTTCGTTCCGGATCCACTTCTCGAGTCTCCAGTAAAGATCGAGCCCGGCGGCGGGACCGTCTTCGGAGGCTTCAATCTCGAGACTGCCGCTCACGGCTGCGGCTGAGGGATTGCGCCGGAGCCGATCAACGAGTCTGTCGATCGCGTCAGGGGCAAAGCGCTGCCGGGCGTCGCCGAAGACGAGGATTTCCCCGGTGGCCTCTTTTGCGGCGAGGTTCAGGGCGGTCGCTTTGCCGGTGCGTTCGCCCTGCTCAAGTATGCGAAGGGGAAATCCGGGATCGAAGCGACGCGCGGTCTCGGCGGTGGAATCGGTGCAGCCATCGCAGACGAGCAGGATCTCGCGTTCGCCGATGTAGGCGCAGTCCGCCAAGTTTCGGAGACGAGCCCCGATACGGGATTCTTCATTGTGAACCACGATGATACAGGAGAGAGAAGGGGCCTCACCCGGGGCGTGGGCCTCTTCCGGGCGTGGCCGCAGCGCGAGATTGAGCAGTCGCAGCACCACCGGGTAGCCCGCGAAGGCATATACGAGAAGGGCCAGTCCCAGCCAGAAAACACAAGCCGGGATCGTAAGGGAGGATTCAGCCATTGCGCGGGTGGCGAAGAGTAAAGGGGTTCAGGCTGAGGCGGAGTTTGATTACTTCGATACACCTCTTGGAGAACTGGGCAAATAAAATATCGGTAACTTCGGATCATCGCGTCTACCGGCCAATTTCCTTTATTTTACTTTTGCGATTTGATTTTCCCGCCTCCCATGGGAGTATCAGAGATCGGGAATGCTACCGCTTTGTTAGGAGGAGGGAGGCACCTGAAATTTCCGAGCATCATATGGACCTCACCTTCGTTTTTCCCTGTCTTAATGAAGAGGTGAGCATCGTCGCATGTATCGAGGCAGTGAAGCAATCTCTCGACGGTAGGGGCAGTTCCCTGACCTACGAGATCGTCGTCGCCGACAACGGCAGCACGGATCGCTCATCGGAACTGGCGAGCGCAGCCGGTGCGCGGGTCGTGCCGGTGGCGGAACGCGGCTACGGCGCGGCGCTCCGTGGTGGGATCGCCGCTGCCGAGGGCACCTATGTGATGTTCGCCGATGCGGACATGACTTATCACTACGAGGACGCTCTGCCCCTCTATCAAAAGGCCGTCGAAGTCGATGCCGACATGGCGATCGCCTCGCGGATGCGGGGCACTATCGAGCCCGGGGCGATGCCATGGTTGCACCGCCGGCTCGGCACGCCGGTGTTGACGACGCTGATCAATCTCCTATTCCACGGGCGGCTCTCGGATTGCAACTCGGGCTTCCGATGTATCCGCAAATCAGCCTACGAGACCTGGGGAATCCGCGCCAGCGGCATGGAGTTCGCCTCGGAGTTGCTCATCAAGGCTCTGAAACACGGGGCGAAAACCGTCGAGATCCGCTCGGGCCTGCGCTGCGGGCCGGAGGGACGGGTCGCTCACCTGCGCACCTGGCGCGACGGGATGCGGCATCTTCTCTTCATTCTTTCGGAACGTCCGAGGCTTTTCGAGATTGGCGGAATCGCTCTCGTCGTTCTCAGCACAGTTTTCCAGATCCTGGCCATCGCCATTGGACCCACCGACCTCGCGGGACTCAATATTTTCGACATGCATTCAAAGGCGCTATTGCTCCTCGCCGGGATTACCGGAATGCAGCTCTATGTCTTCAGCTGCATCCTCTTCCTGCGCGAACGTGAGAAACCCACCGCTCTGACCGCAAGCCTCATTGGCATTGAGGAGGCGCCGCTGTTTTTTTTGCTACTTTCGATCCTCGTGCTGGAGTTTCTTCTGGTTGGCAGCGTAGTTCTCAACTGGTCTCTGAATAATTTCGCCAATCTGGATCTGGCGAACGTCCTCATCGGAGCGATTCATTTCCTCGGGTTGCCGCTCATGCTGGCGATCGCCCTGCTCGGGCTGCACGTTTTTAAGAAGAGCGGGGATCAATGAACGTTCGAGCAAAGGCTCCGGGGAAAAGTGAATGAGGTGGCGGCATGCCACCGTCTACTTTGTTTTTCGGCACAGAATGAAATACTGCCCTCCCAAAGGTAGCCACCGCAGCCCAGGCTCGAGAAAACGAAGCGCCGAGAGGAACTTCGGAAAGAAAAACGCATAGTCCGTCTTCAACACTTCGAAGCCATTCTCCCTCAACGTGCGGCGGGCTTCATGAGGCCAAACGAGAATGGCGTCGGCATCGAAGGGAACCAAGCGCATGGCAAGGCGGGTGAGGGGGTTCCATGGATTGTTCTCCCAGAAGGCGAAATAGCCTTCGGGTTTGAGGGTAGCTCTGACCGTCGCGTAAGCCGCCGGACGATCTTCCACCGGGATGTGGTGAAAAACACCGTTGCAGAAGGCGAGATCGCAGGATTCCTCCCAGCCTGACGCGCTGATCGCAAAGGTGACATTGTAGTTTTTCCACTCGCGCCGGGCCTCTGCGAGAGAACTCTCCGAAGGATCGAGACCGCGCAAGGACTCCACGCCAAGAATGTTGAAAAAACAAGGCGTCGCCGAGCCCGTTCCGCATCCGAAATCCAAGGCGGCTTTGGGATGGGTTGGCAAATTCTCCAGTCTCGTCCGCAGCCGCGCCATGCGGCCTTCCGCGAAGTAAACCTTAGATTCGCCGCTGAGGCGCAGCCCCTTGTTAAGCTCTGCGTCGTAGTTCGCTGCGTAAGCGTCAAACTCCGCCGGAACTCCCTCCAATTCGTGAGTGAGTTTGCCGCCTACTTTCGGTTCTTGCGCAATTTCCGAATCCATCCTTATTCACCGCTCGATGGAAAGCTTACGCCATTCGGAATCATTACCAGAGAAAAAATCCACGTATCGGCGGATCGCGGGAATTCTTTTTACCGTGTTGTTCCTGATATCCTTTGGATTTCAGATGCAAAGCGGTGCGTGGCGAAGCGACTTCGGAGGTCATGCGGATGAGGCAGCCCACGTGGTTACCAGCCTGATGGTGCGCGACTACCTCGCGGGAGGTTTTCTTGAAACTCCCCATCCGATGCGCTACGCGGAAAGCTATTACGAACGCTTTCCCAAGGTGGCGATCGGTCATTACCCGCCGGGATTCTACCTCGTCGCCAGCGTGGGGCTCCTACCGTTCCGGTCGGGGGGGACTTTTCTGGTTTTGATGAATCTCCTCAACGCGGGAGCGGGCCTCCTTCTCTACTGGTTCGGGCGACGAATGTTGCGCCATGATGGGCAGGCGGCGATGATCGCCTTTCTTTATGTCGCACTGCCGCAGACCCGGACCTATACGGCCATCGTCATGGCCGATCTGCTGCTCGTTGTTCTCAGTCTTCTTGCAGCCCTTTCGTTTCTCCGGTTCCTCCAATCGGAACGCGCCCGGGATTCGTTGTTCTTCGGTTTGTGGGCTGCCGCTGCTATTCTGACCAAGGGTTCGGGCGTGGGGCTTGCTCTTCTCCCTCCTCTCGCGTTGCTCTTTGCCGGGAAATGGCGCCTGCTCTTCTCTCCCGGCCTCTGGCTCGCACCGGTTCCGGTATTGCTGTTCGCGCTACCCTGGATTCTCTTCACGATGGGAATCACCGGGGAGGGAATGCAGGAAAGCGGGCTCACCGAGTGGGTGAAGTCGGCCGTCCCCTTCTATGGTCAGGCGATGGTGCGGGAAGTGGGCTGGGTTGGCCTGGCCGCACTCGCGGGAGCCGCGCTTCTCGGCGGATACCGGAGGGTCTTCCGAAAGAATGCGGCGAGCGACGGGGAGGCTGTGCTCTGGTCCCTGTTGATTTGCGGGTTGGTGATCGCGCTAGTGGTTCCGGCAGGCCTCGACAATCGCTATCTGATGCCGGTAATACCCTCCGTGCTTCTCCTCGGGGCAACGAACTTGCGGTCCCTTTTCCCGGCCCGAAACGGCAAATGGCAATCCCTTGTCGTTGTTTTGTTTGCCATCGTGGTCCTGGGGGAAACGGCACGACCCGTTCAAAAATTATATACGGGAGCGAGCGAGGCGGTCCGGGTGGTTGTCGGGCTCGAGACTGCGGAGGGTGGGTCCGGCGCCCCCGTCCGGATCCTGGTTGTTTCCAACGCGACCGGGGAGGGGGCCATCACTGCCGCTGCGGCGCTTGCGCTTGAGTTACCGGGGCTCCGGGTGGCGAGAGGATCCAAAGTCTTGTCCTCGAGCGACTGGTTGGGGAGGGGATACCGGGTCGCCTTCCAAACGGCGGAAGAGTTGTTTGCGCTCCTTCGGAACGAGGGGATTGGATATATCGTCATCGATGAGCCCATCGCGAATTCCCCGGAACACTGGGGCAGGATCAAAGAGTGCCTCGAAACGACGACGGATGCCAGGGTGGTTTGGATGGGGGCGGTTCCCTCGTGGCGGCGGACCGAAAACCGGCCTTTTGATGTCTACAGAATCAAGGCGGACTAATCGGGATGAAACCGATCGGACCTTTGCCAGCCGAAAGTCAGGGAATCACTTCCGGATTCGAAATTGCGCGGCAAGCGCACGATGCTGGGACGGGCGATCCCGCTCCGTAATACACCAGGAGGTCTCCCAGCGGGAATTGCAGAAAAGGTAATCAATCCGCATCCACGGTCCTCCGAGGCTGAGAGGATTGCGGGTGGTTCCCGGAAAGGTGTATCCGAAACCGTGGCCCGCCGCCGCGTGGGCGTCTTCCAAGCCGCTTTCGAAGAGGCGATGGATGTGCCCCCCGGCGGGCGCATTCAAGTCTCCCGCGAGGATCACGGGGAAAGGATCGGAGGCGATCCGGTCACGCAGGGCGCTCGCCTGCTCGATGCGCTGATCCCAGTATGCCTGATTCGTCTTCCTTCCTTCGTTCCAGGGCGTCCCGGGAACTCCGATGATCCCATAGAGAAAGGCACCACGGCGGTAGTAAGCAAGGGTGTCACGGGGAGAAACGGAATGGACCGCGTAGACGACGACGGATTCCCCGCCAAAGTCGATCACGACGCGCGCCGCGATGGGGATGGGGGGGGAAGCGTCTTGCGCTTCGAACTCGACCACTTCCGCCCCGAGGATGGGGTAGCGGCTCAACAAGGTGAATTCGGCAAGGTCGATGGCATGGGGAAACTCCTCGTATCCCTCCGCCGCGAGATACCCGGCGGCGCGTCCACCCGCTTCCTGAAACACGATCAAATCGGGCCGAATGCGGTTCTTGAACGGCTGCAGGCTATGGTTGCCGTGCTGGCCGCGATTGTAGGTCAGCACGGTGAGGGACTTGCCGGTGATTGCCGGGCTCGCCCCGGGTTCTGATTTCGCCCGGAACCCCATGGAACTGAACAGAAAGGCAAGCGAGCTCAGCACGAGGGCCAGTGCAGACCAACGGTGGAAGAGGATCGCCGGGAGGAGGAGCAGGGCGCAGGGCAGTAGGAAAATACTGCGCGGAAGGTAAAGCAGAAAGGCAAGAGAGAGATTTTTTTCGCCAATCCAGCGGAACCCGAGGATGAGGCCGAGGAGAAGGAAGGCATACCCGAAGGCACTCCACCCGAAGAGGACGCGGAACCCTCGAGAGAGCCGTCGTATCAGTCGCCCCCGGGAGTCGTCATCGGCAAGGGCCCGACCCAGTCTCTTAAGTAAGGTATCCCCAATTCCACCGGAACTGTGATTTTCCATATTAGCCATTTCTCTGATGAAAAGAAGCAGAATCAGAATAGGCGCACGAAAGCGAAGAAGATGCCGTGAACTTGCGCCTCAGGGATTAGTTTCGGGTGCCACATCCGACTCCGTTGCGGGGGCAGCACTCTTGGAGCTGCCCGGGGGTGGTATCTCAGCGTTCCGCAAATACAGACCTGCAAGGATAAATGAAATAATGATGACCGCAATAATTACGAAAATCGATTCAATGATACTGAATCCTGATATTTTTGATTTCTTTACTACCTGTGTAAACTTGATTTTCATTCTTACTCTCTAATAATACTCTTCGCGGAACCTTACCAGCATAAAACGGGGGAGGGAAAAGTTTTATTAATTTGATGAATTGAGCCGGCGAAAGAGGCCGTTCGGGTGCGTTCGCATCCCGGCGAACAACCCGGCATTGAGCGGCAGGGCGGTCCTCCCGCCGGCGGTGGCCGTGGTTCCTGCCCACACGACGATGGTGATTCGCGTGCCATCGCTTTGTGCACACAACGAAAAGTTTGGCTATACGATCAACTTCTCTGATTTTAACGAGGGGCGTCCTGAGGTTCCCGCTCGAGAGGCACGTAGATCGCGCAAGTTCCTAATTATCAGAGTGCGAGCACTTTCCAGAGCCTGGAATTGAATTTTTTGGGCTGAAAATTTGTTCCCCAAGAGACCAGGTAGAATTACGGAGTACTAAAGAAGGATGGAAACCCGGCCTTGACAATCGAGGGCGGATGCAAGAGTATTGATGCCGTATGGTCCCTGTGGGAGGTTGTGGATTGATTAGACATCCCTATTTCTAAAGGGTCTTCGGCATTTTCTAGCCTTATATCCTCCCTCTTTTTCGCCCATGTCTTGTCCCGGAGACTTACACATTCTCTTTAGTCTCGGGCTTTCTGCTTTGCTCAGTCTAAACCTGTCGGCAGAACCGAGTTGCACACCTCTTCTTCCGGTGTTTGCTTTGAGTGATGGTTCGGCGGGATTGGAGAGAGTCATCTACCCGACGTCGGTCGATACCGATTATGCGGCCCCAAGCCCGGCGAGTGGAGGGGGAGCCGGCACGGATGTGTTCGCCCTCGCCCTTACGAGTTCGGGGCAGCACTCGGTTGATGCCAGCTTCGCTTTCGATACCCGGGAGCGAATTGGAGGTTTTTTTCCGACCGGTGGTGAAGTGATTGGTGCCGACGGATCCGGGGAGATCCGGGGGCAGGATACCCGGGTTCAGACTGAGATCCGCACTTTTGTTCAGGAGGGAGATTCGAGGCTTCCTGCTTCCTGGTCCGTTCCTCCGGGAGGAAGCGCTCCCGGTGGAGGTGTTCCGGGGGACTACCAGGGCCAATATCCGCATTCCTCCTATGCCCCCGGTGGCGGCTATTACCCGGACGGTCCCTATTCGTATCGCTACGATGGGGTGCTTCCGTTCGATGGGGGAGGGCTCTACGGTCCCGGACCGTATTCCGGTTCGTATTACGATGATTCCAGTTTTGAGTTCGAAGGTGGTATTCCTCTCTTTATCCGCAACTTTAACCCCGACGATGCCCATTTTAAGGCGGGGAACTTTTATTTCCAGGCGCTCTGGATTGAGACAGGGGCCTTGTATTCCGACTACCACGGCCCTGCTGTCTTCAGGCCCGGTGAAGAAGATGGATTTCTTGGGTTCGCCAGTTTCCGCTTTCGCGTCGCCGCGCAGATAACCCCATCGCTCTATCTCGCGGCGGACGGAGAGCTGATTTACCTGTTCGGCGAGAATGAGTTGGGATTCCGGAGCGGACTCGCAGGGGGGCCCTTCGCGAGGCTGGAGTACAGGCGTCAATACGGAGCGTGGGATCTCATGGCTTATGCCGAATTCGGAACGGGATCGCTACAGGATCTGTATGGATCTGATGCCTTTGAGCAGGCCGGTCGCTACTCCTTCGGGTTTCTCGGTTACAACGATCAGAGCAGTTTCGCCTACGATCCTTTCCTTTACTCCCGCTTCGGGGCGGAGGCGACGACGCTGGTAAATCCGGAATGGCGGCTTACCTTGTCGGCGGATCACACCGACTTCTGGTATGTGGGCGATGATCAGGCAGACGGCCATGATGCAAGGGAGCACCTCAGGGTGCTTTACGGTGCTGAACCTAATACCGTCCCCTTCTCCCCCTGGTTCTCCTATGATCTTTGGTCCGATGACCAGTTTGACACGAATTATCAAACGGTCTACGCGGGGGGGAGTGGGCGTCTATCCCAGGAGGTCACGATGGATGGGCGGGTCGGTTACCTCTGGTCGACCGGGTTGCCCACCAGCCGTGAGAGCTGGCTTTGGAATATCGGTTTGAACCACCGTATCAATTCCCGGACCACTCACGGCGTTCGCTTTGGTCAGGACTACTTTTTGAACGACTTTTCGATCGATACGACTGTCTCGAGCTTCGTTCAGTACTACATCACACACAAGGTTACCGAACGGCTTTGGCTAAATGCTTTCGCCCAGTGGTCGTCCGACGAATTCCTCAGCGGTCCTCTCCAGGGGGGGGTATTCGAGCGCGAGATGCTCGGGGCACGTGCCAATTACCAGATTTCAGATCGTATTTCCTGCGATGTAGGGTACCTTGTAGAGCACAGTGAAAACATCCAAACCGGGGAAGAGAGAGAGCGTTCTCTCCTCGATGCGAACCTCAACTGGCTGTTCGGAAGCTATTCGACAGCGTATCTCCGGTATCAGCATGAAGACACCGACTTCTTCTACGAAGATCTTTACATGGCGGGAGTGCGTCGGCAATTTTAACGATTCGAGCTTGATCGAAAATTCATGGCACCAACCAATCCCAACGAACTTATGAAAAGTGTTTTTTTTCCCATCTGCGGACTCCTCCTCGCTACGGTCTTTCTTCTCGCGGGACCGGGTCAGGGCGTCGCCCAGGAGACAGGCAACGCCGGGGCCGCTCCGCTTGTTTCTCCCTCGGCGCTCGATGCGGTAAGTTCGCCTGCAAAGACGTCGGCGCGGGCGTCCGCCTCCGGGACGGTTTCCGCGAATAACACCGATCCAACTGATTTCCCGGGCAAGACGGATTTGGACGACCCCGGGTCCACTGATCCCCGCTTGCAGGTTCCCGTAGATGAGGAAGGGAAAGTGACCGTAGCCAAGCTTTCAAAGATTGATCTCGACGCCGACCTCAATTACGATGGTGCCTTCAATAACGACTCATCGAGCGGTCAGGGCGTTCATGAGTTCGTGCCTCCCGGGCTCGAGATAGGGACCGGCGAGCTTACCCGCCTTCTGGTCCGCTTCAAGAGCTACGAACCGGTCTTCCCCGGTAAACTTGTGGTGAGCCTCGAAGTGGCCGGCATCAATCGTGATGCGGTGACCGGGTTTTTCGAAGGGGACTCCGCCGGTGCCGTCGGCCGCATTCGGGTTTGGCGGGATCAGGCACGGAAGGAGTTACTTCTCGATTCGGGAGACACATCGAAGTTGCGGTTCGAGTGGACTTACGATGGCGAGCAACTCTCGGGTGGTATTCCCCGCACTATTTACCTGGAGGGTGTCAAGGTATCTCCGAAATCCGAGGGGGATCTCCGCCTTTTGGTGGTCTCCACTCAGGTTGCCGAAGGTTCCGACAGTGCCGCTCCCGGTTCTCTCTATCAGAGTGCCTTTGACCATCTGCTCGTGACGGTGAGGGACGAGCCGGCGAAGAAGGAGTTTATCAACAACAACGTGGAACAGGTCTGGTCGATGGTTGATGCTCCGAACCCTCCTCAGGCAGCAGAGGGGAAAGAGGAGCCCGATGGGGCGCAGGCTCCCCGTTGATCTCCCATTTCCGTGTATCGAGAGACCGGGAGAATTGGATTGATTCTCCGCTTGTTCAGGATTACCACCGCTTTTGAGTTACCATGCGCCGCTCCATCCATTCTATTACATGTTTCACCCTCTCGGGTCTATTTCTTCTCCTCGGTGGATGCAAGTCGATCGATCTAACCGATAGTGGGTCTGCCCAGTCCGACTATCTTCCACCGCTCATCCCCGCTCCCGAGCCGGTCGCGACTCCGCAGCGGCCCGTTTCGGTCCGCTCTTCGGCGGGAGGGTCGATCCGGACAGGTGACTCCCTCGAGCTCTTTGTGGAAGAGGACGACGCCTTCAACGGCACTTATGCGGTCCGCGAGCAGGGGGACATCATCATTCCTTCGGTGGGGAGGATCCAGGTCGCGGGGCTCTCTGTCAGCAGTGCGGGGTCCCGGATTCAGACGGAGTTGGAGTCTCGCCAACTGAAAAGTGCCACGGTCATGCTGGATCGGGTCGGGAGAGCGCCCCTTTCGGAGGAGGCTGCAGCCGCAACTGCTTCGCCACCTCCCGCCCCCAAGCTCACCATCTATCTCGACGGGAAGGTAAACCGTCCCGGCCAACATCTTATCACTCTCCCCGCGAGCGGGAAAGTCGGGGTCTACGAAGCCATTTTAATCGCCGGCGGGCTCTCCCGCTTTGCGGACAAAACCAATGTCCATATTCTCCGAAACGATGGGGAGGGTAAAAAGCGCAAGATCCCGGTCAACATCGCAAACATTGAAAAGGGACTGGCGACGGATCCTGCCATTGGGGACGGGGACATTGTCGTAGTGCCGGAGAAAGTTTTTGGCTTTTGAGTGATCTCCGGCGCTGCTATCTGAGGGGAGGCGGCGCCAGTGATGTATTATTTGATCTAGTATGAGTCTCGGTATTCAACGCGCCTCGAAGCATCTTCGCTGGGCCGGCTTCCTCTTTCTAGCGGATTTTATTCTGGTATGGGTCTCTTTTCTATTCGGGGTCTGGGTTCGCTTCGATTCGTTTTCATGGGACAAGTTGGTCGAATACGGGCCTGGAGTCGGGGTGGCTTCGCTTGTGCTTCCTTCGATACTCTACATTGGCGGTCTATACTCTCCGAGGCAACTGCCAACTGGTTGGGTTAGAGACACTCGCTGGCTGCTGATCGGGGTTGTGGCGGTGTTGGTGTCGGTTCTCGCTACGGGTTCGCTCGTCTTCGCGTCCCGCGTCGGCAGAGGGGTGTTGCTGGTCTCCCTTCTCATCCTCGTGCCAGTGCTGGCCCTGCGGCACTGGATCGTCTTGAGGCGGCGCAAGCAGCGCATCCATTCCCTCCTTTGTCTGGTTGCGAGCGAGTCCGACGAGAGGGCGGCGGTAAAGCTTTTTGAATTCTGGGGTGCCCGGGCGAAGAGCTTTGGCATCGTTCTCGGTCGAGCGTATCGGGCCACCTCTCCGATTCCGGTGATGGGCAGCATCAATGATAGGTTGGCGCGCGGCGATCCGGGTTCATTCGACATCGTGCTCGTGCGCGACAATCATTTTCAGGATCCCGAAATGGCCGCCTTCCTGCGAGGTTTGCGCTACGAAGGAGTCGAGATCCTACCACTTTCCGATGCTTGCGAGGACATCTACCACGCGGTGCCTCTCGAGGTCATCAGCGATGCCTGGCTCTTCCGGGCTTCAACACAGTCGCAGCTTTTCTACATCCGCAAGCTCAAGCGCTTCTCAGACATCCTCCTCGCTTCGCTCTTTCTCGTATTGCTGTCACCTTTTCTCGGACTGGGGGCGCTCCTTGTCAGGCTTTCCTCGCCGGGGCCGGTGATCTTCCGCCAGGCACGTGCGGGTCGCCTCGGTCGGCCCCTCACCGTGTTGAAATTGCGAACCATGCATGTGGCCTGCGCTGAAAGGAAGTCCCGTTGGGCCGATGAGGAAGGAGATCGCATCTTTCCTCTTGGACGTGTCCTCCGGGCCTTTCGCGTCGACGAGATCCCGCAGCTCATCAATGTGCTGCGGGGAGAGATGTCCTTCGTCGGGCCGCGGCCGGAACAGCTTACTTTCGTCGAGGAACTTTCAAAGCGGATTCCCTTCTATCGTGAGCGGCTCCTCATCCAGCCCGGAATCACGGGCTGGGCTCAGGTGAATTATCCCTATGGAGCATCGGTCGAGGATGCGGCGCGGAAGTTGGAGTATGATCTCTACTACATGAAGCACATGGGGATTTTCCTCGACTTCTTCATTCTTCTCGAGACGGTGAAAATCATCCTCTGCGGGGGACTCAGGGATGGGGATGACGACTACCTCCGCTTCCGGGGGGAGATCGAGTCTCTTGAAAAAGAGCTAACGGGGGCGAAGAAACCGGATTCCGTGATCCCCTTGTCTCACGCCTCTCTTCCGATTACTTCTTTGGAAGAGTAAAAAAGGGGGGCTTCCTTCTCCGTTCCTAGGAGGCCCCCGCACGCCGGCTATGAATGCATGAACTTCCGGTCAGGCTCGGATGGAGCACGGGATAGAGTGGAAGCGGTTCGCGGACTCCCTAGCATCCGGAGACCTCCGGTAGGGACGGCAGGGACGGTAGGGACGGCAGGGACGGCAGGGACGCTCCGCCGGGGCGTCCGCGATCTGCGCTCTTTCCAGACTTAGGCGGACGCCTCGGCGAGACGTCCCTGCCGCGCTTAACGCCTCCACGCGAGGTACCTTGATCGTCGATTTGGAGCCTTAAATCCCGGGCCATTTCGGTCAGGTCAGACCCGAATATCTTTCAATCGGTTTCGCCAAAACTCAGGCAGTATCTTTTGGCGGCACTTTGAGCGACCGGAAAGATTTGCGCTCAGGGGACTTGGCCCACACTTCGTCCCGGGCACGCTTCAAATCCTCTTCCTGCGCGCGGATCCATTCCTTATCTTCCGAAGAATCACTCCATCCGCCACCACCCACTGATTCCTCAATGGCAGTAGTTCCCGGATCGGCTGGATCCGGTTTCGCCCCCTCCGGATGACGATGCCCGATTGCTTGAGAACGAGAGCGGTTAAGGGAAGCTGCGATCGGGCGGGAAAAAACAGGGGCGACGAACGCTGATTCCTCAACGACCGGGGGAGCACTGGCAGCCGAAGGGGACTCCACCGCCTGCCGTCTTGGTGGCAATGTCGGAGCGGCTTCGGGCGGTGGCCCGGGATCGGCGGGCAATTCCTCTGGCTCCCCTTCGAACTGATCGTAATAGGGGGCGGAGTAATAATAATATTGGTAGTAGTTTCCGACTTTGGATAGATCGACTGCATTCAGCACGAAACCGAAAAAGTAAGCTCCGGTCTTCCGCAACATGGTAACGGCGTCCTTGACATCCTTCTTTGAGGTTTTTTCCGAGCGCACCACAAGGACGATGCCATCGGCGAGACGCTGCAGCGAGGCGGATTCGCTCAGTCCCAGCGTGGGCGGGCAATCGAGAATGATCCGGTCATACCGTGTCTTCCAGGTCTCGACGAGATTGAAGAATCCCCCCTGGCAGAGCAGTTCCGTCGAACCCGGGATAATGGGGCCACGGGGGATGGCGTTGAAACCTTCCTGCCCGGTAGGCAGGATAGCCTCATCGGGGGACACCTGACCCGAAAGCATCCGCGACATGCCCGCTCCATTGTCAAGTCCGAGGAGGACGTGCTGGCGGCCCCGCCGGAGATCGCAATCGATCAGAAGCACTCTTTCCCCGATCGAATGAAAGGCCCAGGCCAGGTTCGCGGACTGGGTAGTCTTGCCTTCCTGAGGCCGGGCGCTTGTGACAAGAATCACCTGCGACTTGATTCCTTCGAAATTCGAGTCGAGACCAATATTTGCGCGGATCCCCCGGAAACACTCGAGCAGGTAGTTCGGCACAGTCGCCCCCTGCGCCGGAGAGCGGTGTACCGCCTCGAGGAATTCGGGGTCGGTAAGGGGAACGATGCCGATGCCCTTGAGCCCGATATAGTCCTCCAGTTGGCTCAAAGAGCTTGCAGAGGTATCGAGGAGGTTCAGGATCGTAGGGATACCGATCGCGCCGGCGAGGCCTAGCATCAGGGAGAGCATCACCAACTTGCGTTTGTTGGGGGAGGTAGGTATCTTGTCGCGCAGACTTGTGTGCCCTTTAAACCGCAGTTGTATCGAGTCGAAGTCCTCGGTGAAGGTGGCGGCGGCGAGCTTCTCGGCGAGGCGCTCCCTCGCCTTGTCCCACATCATCTGGGCCTGCTCTATCGAGGTGAACTCCAGAGAGGTGCGGCCGAACTGTTCCGTCACCTCCTGGTATTCGGGAATGCGTCGCTGCAACTCGGCGAGCTTATCGGTGAGGCTCTTATATTCGATGTCAAATTTCTCGCGAAGCACGCGCATCTCCGTCTGGAGGGATCGTGTGACGCCCTCGAGTTTTTCGGCGAGTTCCTTCATCTTCGGGTGCTCGGGAAGGAGAATCGCGGAAGACTCCTCTATCTGTGCTTCGAGCGTCCGCTGTTCCCGCTCGAGGTCCCGCCAGGGTTCGAGCGTCTCGACATCGGCGGGCGTAATGACTTGGATGTCGCGGGGCGCGCTTGTCGCCACCCCGGCGCTAGTTCCAGCCAGGGAACGGGTGACGATGTTCCCTACGGAGACTCCGGAATCCTTTTCGAAATTGGAGAGGAGGGAGAGGATCGTGATGGTGTTGTCGCCGTTGTCATCCCGCTCGTAGATCTCCAAGTTCTTCCGCACCCCGTCCATGCGCGTAAGGCGCTCCCGCGTTTCGACGAGCTGCTTGGGGATCTCGAGAAGATTCTGCTGCTCGATCGTGACCTCGGTGAACTTCTGGTCCCGCTCCACACTGGTGAGCGCATCGACGTTTTCCGCCACTTTCTCCTCGAGTTCCGTCAACTGGATTTTGTAGCGAACCAGCGCCTCGTCCCGGAATTCTTTCCAGCCTGCTTCTTGTATCTCCTGAAAGGCCTCCACCAGGGCCGGGGCGAAGGTGCGGACGACTTCGGGATCGATTGCTTGGACGGTAACTTCGAGGTGACGATAATCGACCACGCCGATCAGCACCGAAGGGACTTGCTCGAGGAGATCCTCATAGGTGGCCCCGGGCCCCAAGAGACCGAGGCGCTCGCCGGCCGTGACAAGCACCTGCTGCGAACCAAGCCGATCAAGGAGGGCTAAACTTACGGTTGCGGAAAACAAGCTTGTTTCCGGAAGCTCGGAGTTACGAACCGGATTTCCGTAGGATTGGAAAAAGAGAAGGGACCTGGACGAGTAGAGTGGGGTGGCGTAGAGGAAGTAGGCGACTCCTGCGAGAATGGCCAAGGCGAGTACGACCAGCATGAGGCGGAGGTGCTTCACGTAGGCAAACGCCTGGGTGAATATCCGGACGAGATCGAAGGTGGAACTGGGGCGGTTGGGATCCATGAGTCACAAAAAATCGGCAGGCGGCGTAGTCCGGAGAATCAGTCAGCGGGGGGCGATCTTTTTCGCCGTTTTGGGAGGCGCCAAAAATGGTTTCAGAAAGCTCCAGTCGCCCCGGATCAGGCAGCGAAGTGCATAAACCCCGAGTCCCAAAACGGGAACGAAAAGGATCAGGAGCACCCAGGCGGCTTTCGCCCCGAATGAGATATCAAGACTGCGAAGGCTGGAAACGGCGGCGGTGAGAAGCATTAACCAGACCCCCGCAAGGCCCCAGTAGACCGCCGGATGTTCGGAAAGAACATCGAAAGTCAGAAATCGGATAACAACCTGTAGCATGATGTCTAGAACGAGATGGTTAACGGGAAACGCGGCGGACACCTGCGAGACGACTCTCCTTTGAAGCGTTGGGTGGACCATAAAGCAAGCTGAACATCCCGCAAACGAAAACGATTCCTACCCATCCACCTATCGACTTCGTTTCACTCCGTCTATCTTCGCTACGCTCCGATTCCTACTCAAGCACTCGCCCGGCCCATCCCGCCATTCGCGGCCATTCGCGGCCATTCGCGGCCATTCGCGGCCATTCGCGGCCATTCGCGGCCATTCGCGGCCATTCGCGTTGACGAAGTCTCCCCGTCGAACAGGCAGACAGGAATGTCTGCCCCACATTGATATCCAATCCGGAAATCAGTGCCATCCGTGAGAGCGAAGCGTCGTTCCGCTCATCTGTTTGAAAGGACTCTGATTGATCGGGCAACAACACCGATTTATGCAGATGGGATATGATCTCACGGATCCCGCCCGCCAGCGGGCTAGAGATCTTCTCGCATCCTTCTTCCCATGTAGAACGGGTCTCCAGGCCCGTTCCTCGTCAGGCCGGGGCAGTGTCAAACGGGCCTGGAGACCCGCTCTACGGAGGAGTCGGCGCGGTGGAATCGCAAGGAGGGTGGGCATTGCCGCGCTGCGCTTGCCCTCCGGGCAGCCATCGGTTGGCTATCTTCGCTTTGCTGCGATCCCTGTTCACCTCACTTCGGCTGGCGAGGGGCTTGGATTTCAACGCAGATTTTCGCAGCTGCGCTCCGCCTGCGCGGATGGCCCCAGATTCCCGGGATGCAATCCAACTCCCTCACTCCCTCACTCCCTCACTCCCTCACTCCCTCACTCACTCACTCACTCACTCACTCACTCACTCACTCACTCACTCACTCGTCCCCTCGTCCCCTCGCCCCCTCGTCCCCTCGCCCCCTCGCCCCCTCGCCCCCTCGCCCCCTCGTCCCCTCGTCCCCTCGCCTCAAAGATTCTTGAGCACGTAGTCCCAGGTCCAGAAGGTGAGCCAGGTCAAGCCGACGCAGGCGACGACATCGATGAAACCAAATCGATTCCAGAAGGGTTTGGTCGTGAGCAGCGGGTCGGCGGAAGGCGACCGGAAGGCGGGAGTCTCCCGTTCCTGCCAAGCCTGCCTCACATTCTGCAATGCTTTGCGGGCGATGAGAGCCGGATCGGGCTTTGTGGGCGCTGCCCCCTCTGCCGCGGGTGCTTCCTCCGGAGCCCCGGCGAGTTCTTCCGCCTTCTTGAGCCGATGCAGGGCGGCGGTGGCGGCAATCAAAAGAAAATACTCAGTGTGGTATTCGCGATTGATCATCCAGCCGGAAATCACGTTGCCGATCAAAAAGACCAAAAGGAGCCGTCGACAGCGCTCTTGCGACGGATCGGACGTTTTAAAGACCAGTAAGGTATGAAGAGCGCACCAGATCCCAGCGAGGTAGAGGAAAAGCCCGTATCGTCCGAGGTCTGCGGCGATTTTGATGTAGCTGGAGTGAGTCGAGATCGGCACGATGAGGGTAGTGTCTCCCTCACGCCACGGGATCAGGGAGATATGCTTGCCCCAGCCGACTCCGGTAGGATGGTTGCGTTCCGCCGTCCTCGCCACCTCCCAGGAGAGGAGACGTCCTTGCACCCCCTCATCCGAGCTGAGATTGTTCATGTCGCCCATCCGCGGGAGGAAACTGAGTGCAGAGACACCGACAGTCAGGGCGGCGGACACGGCGATCACCTGGAACCATCGAGATTTGCCAAGGATGAAGGCGATGACGACCAGAGCACCGCCCACGAGGTAGGCGCCCTTGGACTGGGTGAGCCAGGCGCAATAAAAGGCGAGGCCCGCCATGAGGGGGAAAGTCAGGAAGCGTCCCGTCGGGGAGCCTTTCCAAAAATAGAGAAGAAAGGCCGCAGGGACGACCGCGACGATGCTGTGCCCGAGGGCGTTGGGATTGTCGTGCAACCAAGTGCCGAGGGCTAGCCGCCCCAGTTGGGTGTATCGACTGTCTTGAGCGCCGGTGGGATCGATTCCGATGGTGCTCAACACGCCGAGACCGGCAAGGATGGCGAGTGCCAGGGTCCACACCCTCAGGTAGGTGAGGAGGCGGGGCCAGGAGTTGATTGACTGCACGGTCAGGGTATAGAATGCCAGCAGCGGAAGGACGGCGGTGACGGAGGCGTCGCCGAAGGCAACGATGTAGGTGAGATAGGCGAGAATGACCCAGTCATGGGGAGTGCGGTTCCACCCCGGAAGAGGCGAAGGGAGGGAGCGGGAGCCCACGAGGGCGAGTATCCAAAATCCAACGATCGGCTTGATCAATTCGACGCCGATGAGCCCCGGAACCCAATCCTGAGGGCGGAGGTAGTAGAAGAGAAGGAAGAAAATGGCGAAATTGAACTCCATGAATGGGGACGGCACTACGATATTTCCTGGAGGAGAATGGGAAAGTGTCGGGCAGGGAGGAAGCGGGCCTAGGTGATGCCGGTCAATCACTTCAAACCTGGGGGGGGAACGCCAAAGATTGGGATTTGAGGCTTAAAAGGCAAGGCCGGTGGAGGGTAGACTTGGACTGCCCACTTTCAAGAGGACAAACCATATAATCAACTCAATCCGACAAAATTGACGAGGTGACGGGGCGTTTATCTGAGACTGCTCGCGGCAAAAATATGACATATACTGAAATTATTGAATTTTAAATAAATTAGAGCTTCGGAGGAGGTAAACTTGAGACGGCGCTTGATCTTGAGAATTCCATCGGCTATATCGGCAGACGTGGCAGCGGTTTGCGTAAACCGCCGCGATTTTCATCGTTAGCTCGTTTTGTTTTGGGTCTGGATCGATATTCCTGTGAACTGCTGGTCTCTCTCCGAGATCGCGGAATTCCCATGGATCGATTTCTCATGGTGGGCCGTCAGCACCTTTATCTTTCTCGCGAGGAAGCCGATGCGAATGTGGTTCTCCGCCCTTTTTCTGAAATGCTGGATGCGCTACGAAGTACTTCCGGCGGATATAGCGAATCGTTTCTGCATGAATTGGGAGCGAAGGAAATTGTCTCGCTTGACTATTCCGACTATGAGGGAGCGACTCTTCTACACGATCTCAACCAGCCCGTTCCGATGGAATGGGAGCAAGGTTATGACCTGATCCTTGACGGCGGAAGTCTCGAGCATGTCTTTCAGTATCCGACCGCGCTGGCGAGCTGCATGCGGATGGTGAAGCGGGGAGGCCACTTTGTCAGCGTCACCCCTTCCAACAATTTTAGTGGTCATGGTTTATACCAATTCAGTGCGGAACTGTTTTTCCGGGTATTTTCCCGTGAGAACGGCTTTTCCCTTCCGCTGGTTGCCTTAGCCGAGGCGAGGAGCGGAGGCCGGATCTATCGCATTGAGGACCCGGCGAAACTCCGACACCGGGTTCTCTTTGGAGGCAAGGGACCGCTGGTGCTTTTGGTTGTCGCTCGGCGCGACGAGATTTGTCCACTCTTTACCAACTCTCCCGTCCAGAGCGACTATGCGGACGTTTGGCGGTCTGGGGCGGGTTCCCACGAGAGCCCAAAGCGAAGATTAGCGACGCTTCGAAGGTTCTTGCCGTTTTCCCTTCTTCAACGCTACGATCTTTGGCGCATTGAGCGATGTGGTAGGCGCGAAGCATCTCGTGGCGTCCATCCGGTGAATTCCGTGGCTGAAGCGTTCCATGATGTGTAAGACCTCCATGTTTAAGAACTGGAAAACCTACCTTCCCTTTTTCCCGGTCTGGCCCGAAGTCGCCGACTTGGAAGGGATTCGCGTGCCGATCCGTGATTCCCCGTTTCCGCCGGGTTTGCGACGGCACCTTCTCAGGGGAGGTTACGAGGTGGCGGAACGCGCCCTGGTTTTGGAATTCGTTCGTCCCGGGGACCACGTTCTTGAAATTGGGGCTTCGTCGGGCGTTCTATCGAGTTTCCTGTGGCGTCAAGTGGGGGCGTTCGGTCGCGTCATCAGTGTCGAGGGGAACCCGACCTTGCGAATGGGTTTTGAAAAGCAGCAACGCTTGAATGGTTTCACTGGTGAATGGGTGGAGGCCGTTTGCTGGCCCACTTGGGATCGGGAACCTCCGGAAGAAACGCGTCTCTCCGGTCTCGCCATAGATGAGAACCCCTTGGGATCTGTCGTGGCTGCCGGCTCTGCTCGTGCGAATACGGCGTGGAAGACCGCCGGCCAGGTGTGTTTGGAGGCGGATTTGAAGCCGAGCGTCCTCGTGGTTGACATCGAGGGAACTGAAAGGGTCTGGATTGAGTTCGCGCCCCGAATCCCGGGAAGCGTCCGGGTCGTCATCGTCGAATTTCATCCCGATTTGGTGTCCCCTTCAGTGGCGGGCGCTTCCGCTCAGGCGTTGATCGACGAAGGCTTTTCGGTTCGGGGGATCAGCGGAACGGTTCTCGCTTTTGCCCGTTGAGCGCCTCTCTCCCAATCCCCAACGTGACATGAATCCCAGCTCCCTCGTATCCCACTACCTGGACGAAGTCGTCCGCCTCCTCCAGTCCGTGGAGCAATCAGCGGTCGTCGAAGTGGCGGAAGTGTTGCGGAGGATCTGCCGCTCGGGTGGCACCGTCTTTGTTTGCGGCAACGGAGGCAGCGCCTCCACCGCCTCCCACATGCCCTGCGACCTCTCCAAGAATGTGGTCACCACCGATCACGGCAGGCTACGGGTCGTGAGCCTCAACGACAACCTGGCTCATTTTTCCGCCATCGCCAACGATCTCGACTACTCGGAAGTCTTCGTCGAGCAGCTTCGGAATCTGATGACAGACCGCGACGCCCTCTTGGCCATCTCTGCCAGCGGCAATTCCCCGAACGTGGTCAAGGCCGCCCGGTTCGTTCGCGATCTTGGCGCCCCGGTCGTAGGGTTCACAGGATTTAACGGGGGTGAACTCGGAAAGCTCGCCTCCCCGGTCCTGCATGTGCCGTCCGACAACTACGGACCGGTCGAAGACCTGCACCTCGTGTTCAATCACCTCCTCGTTGTGGTTCTCCGCGCCCTGCTCAGCGAATGAAAGACAAGCTCAACTTAGGCTGCGGGAACGACATCCGGCCCGGCTACGTGAACCTCGACCTTTTCGAGTTGGACGGCGTGGATGTCGTTCATGACCTCAACGCACTGCCCCTTCCCTTCGAGGACGGCTCGTTCGCGGAAATTCTCTGCCTCGACGTCTTCGAACACGTTGATTACATCCCCTTGCTGAAGGACTGCCACCGGATTCTCAAGCCCGGTGGCCGTATCCTCATTGAGGTACCGCATTTTTCTTCGAACAACAATTACGTCGATCCGACCCACCGGAACCGCTTTTCCGTTAAAACCCTCAATTTTTTTGCGGAGGGGACTTACGAAAGAGAGCATCGCCGCTACTACTTTGACTTTTCGTTTTCGCAGGTCGTGGAGAGACGATTGGTTTTCATCCGCGTCCCGACGCAGCCGTGGAACTGGCCGGTGGAGTGGGCCATCAATCTTTCCCCTCGGATCCAGCAGTATTACGAGTCGATCGGTCTTGTTTACCTTTTCCCGGCCCAGAATCTCCGGGTTGTTCTTGAAAAATGAATCGCCGGAAAAAATTGATCGTGACGCATTGATCATACCACCAGGGCATTCCACTCTTCCTTTTTGGCCCCTTTTCTCCCAAATTCGGAGTCCACGCCCTCAACCACCGTCTCATCCAACCGTGCTTAGAAACTTCCTCCACCGCTGGCGAATCATTCTCGCCGACCGCATCCGTTTCTCCGCAACGGTTCGCTGGGTTCTCTTTCACTGGCAAGTGAAGGCGGCAATCTCGCGCGATCCAGCAACCACGGTCAAGAGAATCGACGCGATCCACAGGCTCTGCCGCGCCGCACGACTCGAGGTCCGCCAGGGCCAGATAAACGACGTCGAAAGACGAATGGAGAGGATCGCGGGGGAACTCGATCTCGTCGAGGCGACTCCGCTGCTCATCGAGGAACCGGGCGACATTATTCGGAAGGCCGCCATCCTGAAGCCCTTCGACGAATCCACCGGGGAAAAGGGCGCGATTTTCATTTCCTTCGAGTATGAATGGGCCAAGCTGCTGTTGGCGAGAAACCGAGAGGAGTTCGCCCGCCGGTATCAGATTATCGTTTCGCCGACCTGGACCCCGCCCCATAGTGCCCTGAATCTCCTCTTTCCGCGGATTTGGCCGGAACCGGTCTATTGCCTGATCAGCAATCAAACCGACCTCGAAACCTTTCCCCGACTTTCGGAAAACTACCGCATGGTGGAACTCTACGCCTCCAGTTGGGTCGATCCGGACTTGTTCCATCCCCGTCCCCGTGCCGAACGCGACATTGATTTGATCATGCTGGCCAATTTCGGCACCTACAAGCGGCATCATGTCCTCTTTCGTGCGCTCCGAGATCTTCCGGCCGATTGGCGAGTCGTTCTCGTCGGCCAGCCCAATGGCGACCGCACCGCCGAGGTGCTGATGTCGGAAGCCGAAGCATTCGGAGTCCGGGAACGGATTGAACTTCGTCAGCGAGTCTCGGACGAAGAGGTCTGCGAACTGCTCTGCCGGGCCAGGATTAGCCTGATCTGCTCGAAGCGCGAAGGATCCTGCGTCGCGGTGGTGGAATCGATGTTTGCGGACACGCCGGTGGTTTTGTTGGAGGGGGCGCAGGTGGGGTCGGCGAAGTTCATCGGCGCGGAGACGGGGGCGTTTGTCCGGGAATCGGCGCTCGCGGAGGACCTGGTGCGCCTGCGCGGTGAAACTGGGACTCACCGGCCGCGGGCGTGGTGCTTGGAAAACGAGATCGACGCCAGATCGAGTAGTGCTCGTTTGAACGCAATCCTGGCGGAGGATTCTCGAAGCCAGGGACTTGCCTGGACGCGGAATTTGGCTCCGATGGGCTGGCGCCCGAACCCCATGCTGGTCGCGCCTGCGGAAGCGCCTTGGCTGGAGGAGGAAACGGAGCGTATCCTCCACCTGACCGGAGTTCGGATAGGTTGCCGAAACTGAAGGATGCGGGCGATGGGGGGAAACTTTTATTGGATAAACAAATGAACGACCTTTTTAAAAGTACAAAGACGATTCGGAACACGGATCGCGCAGTTATGTTTTCCCTGGTGGCGGGGACAGTTGGGTTCTGGATTTTTTATTCTTGGTGGCGGCCGGACGCGCTGGCGGACGGGGGGTTTTTATTGAAAGATTTTTCTCAATACATTTATACGATAAATGCTTTGAGGCACGGAGAGGTTCTCTATCGAGATGTCATGTGGCAGTATGGCCCAATCCCTATATACTATGCAGCTGGATTTTCACTGTTTACCGGGAATAATCCGCTTGCCTACCAGGCTGCGATCTCGCTGATTGCTGGGCTTAATCTTGCAGTCATCTACCGCCTGCTTCGAAGGATCTCCAGCCCTACTCTTGTCATTCTTTCAATGACAATTTTTGTAATCCCTTGGCAATTGAGGCAGGTCGCCGGGGGGCTTATTTATTTTAATTTCGAGTTTCTACTTCTTTCCCTGATTGCCCTTTCTTGGGCGTATCCAATCCGCAGAACGCCTTCAGAATCTTTTGGAATAGGATTGCTTTTGGGCGGGATGCAGCTCGTAAAGTTTGGGGGCGCGTTTGTTTTCGGGGCAATATTTTTGGCGTTGGATATTATCATACTTCTAAAACTGAAAGCCGATAAACGGGAGGTACTACGTTGCTTCTGGAGTTGGTCCAGAGTTGGCTCCGGCTTCCTGCTTATAGAGGGGATTTTCGTTGCGTCATGTTTTATTCTTCTGCCAGATGAAATTGCCCGAGATACGGTGTGGCCTTCATATATGCTGCAAATGTACAACATCATTGGCAGGGACGGATATGTTTTTTCCTGGCACACGTGGGGCCTCGCACTTGGCACTCAGCTTCCCATGGTTGCGTGCTTCTTATTCTCTGCTTTTGGTTTTATTTCCACAATAAAGCGAACTAATCGGAAAGAGGCTGACGGCATTCAGTTTGGAAGCGTTCTCTTTTTTCTTTTTTTTCTGCTCGGCTCGATCATTTATTTTAAGCATGTTTGGCTTGTCTTTCAGTATGCCTGTATCTTGACCGTTCCCTGTGCCGCTATCTTCCTGAGCATTAAAATTCAATGGAAAGCGATTGTTGCTTTGTCGATGATGCCCGCCATGTTTGCATTCCCGTACAAGGTGTTTCTCCAAAGTTCAGGCAACGAACCGCATTTGATGCCGAATGGAGAAACTTTGTGGCTTGACGCCAACGAGATCCAAATGACGGAAAAACTTTTTGCCAGCATAGAGTCAATGAATTCGCACCGATCGGACATACGTGCAGAACCAAGAGCTACATTAGTGGTCGGATGGGTTGGTTCAGGCTTGTTCCATTATGGAAAACTGAAACCGCTTACGAGGCATACGCTCTACTTAAAGGGTTTTATGCGACCTTATGAAGAAAAGAAGGTATTCGACTCTCTGGATCAAACGGCTTTTATCGTCCTCTTTGGGTCGCCAAGTTTTATTCAAAGCTTGACAGACAATCCTGATTCCTGGGATGTTCGGCGATGGTCGCCGTTTCGCGCTAAATTTGACGGGCTACTTCTCGACCGGCTCGGACCGGCCACGATAGTTGACAGCCATACTGCTCTTTTTCCTATCGTTCCGTCGGCGAATTGATTGGGTAAGGCGCGCCCGGAGACGGAGCTGGACAAACTGCCTTATCGTAGTCGCCTGGCGGCGCTTTCGCAAGCGAGGCGGCGGACTTGTTGTTTTCCTAAGAGGCATCTTCGGCATTCGCCGAACTCACCGACTTGAGGCGTAGAGATGACGGAGCTTATCTTAACGACGTCTGCGGTTGCCAGTGCATTGAGCCGGAACGGAGACGCTGTCGATGTTCCGGAGAGCGACACTGTCCTCGGGTTCAGAGCTCCGCTCTTTTCGCATCTGGAGACATCAAGAACGCACCTAAGTTTTTCTTGAAGTTTTTCCTTCGGGTGCTATTAAGATAAATGGTGGCGAGGAAAATATTATTGGTGACCGGTTCCTCTGGGCTAATAGGATCGGAGGTTTGCTCGTATTTTGCGTCAAGAGGATGGGAGATCCATGGATTGGATAACAATCAGCGCGCGATCTTTTTCGGTGCCCAGGGGGATACCCGCTGGAACCAGAAGCGTCTGGAAGCCGCCATCCCCGGATTCTCACACCATGAACTCGATATTCGTGATCGGCGTGGAGTAGCGGATCTTGTGAATAAGGTGCGACCCGATGCGGTCGTACACGCCGCAGCCCAGCCCAGCCATGACCGGGCCGCCGCCATTCCGTTTGACGATTTCGACACGAACGCTGTCGGCACTCTGAATCTAATCGAATCGGTTCGCCAGTTTTGCCCTGAATCCCCGTTTGTTCACATGTCAACCAACAAGGTCTACGGGGACCGCCCCAACACCATTCCGTTGCGCGAACTTGAAACCCGGTGGGATTTCGACGATCCTGAATACAGCCACGGAATTTCGGAAATTTTTCCCATCGACCAGTCGAAACACTCTCTTTTTGGTGCCTCGAAGGTCGCTGCAGACGTCATGGTTCAGGAGTATGGCCGCTACTTCGGTATTCCGAGTTGCTGTCTACGGGGAGGGTGTCTTACGGGGCCGAACCACAGTGGCGTCGAACTGCACGGTTTTCTCAGCTACCTCGTTCAATGTAATCTGGAAGGCCGGGAATACCGGATTTTCGGCTATGGCGGAAAGCAGGTTCGTGACAACACTCACAGTCTCGACGTTGCCCGTTTTATCGAAAATTTCATTGAGAGTCCCCGCTGTGGAGAGGTCTACAATCTCGGCGGCGGCAAGGACAACTCGTGCTCCATCCTTGAGGCATTCAAGCTTGTGGAGGACTACAGCGGGCAAACGATGCGTTACGCCTACCTCGACGAAAACCGGATCGGTGACCACATTGTCTATTATTCGGATTTGCGCAAGATGTGCGAACATTACCCGCGATGGGGGATCACTGTTTCGCTCCGCGAAACCATCGGGCAGATCGTTGATGCGCTGCGAAACCGCAACAGGGAGAATTGACCGTCTCCACCTACTGATGGCCAAACGTATACTAATAACTGGAGCCTGTGGGTTTGTTGGCAGGATCTTAGTTGAGTCTTTTTTGAAGCACTCGGATCCCGGGACGCTGGAGGTGGTGGCACTTGATAATTTTTCGCGCCCCGGAAGCTGGGTCAATCGCGAACCGCTCCTTCACATGGGAGTCAGGTTGATCCATGGAGACATCCGAATGCCCTCAGACCTTGAATCAGTCGGCAAAATCGACTGGGTGATCGACGCAGCAGCAAATCCGAGCGTCCTCGCCGGCGTCGATGGTAAAGCAAGCAGCAGGCAACTGGTCGAGAACAATTTTCTTGGGACCCTTAATCTGCTGGAACTCTGTCGTCTTCATCGGGCCGGGTTCACGCTCCTTTCCACCAGTCGTGTCTACTCGATCCCCGGTTTGGCAACTCTCCCCGTCAAGGTTTCTTCCGGCACCTACCAAATTGACGCCGAGGGCGATCTTCCGTTTGGAGTGGGTCGCGCGGGGATCACGGAGAACTACTCCACGGCGCCGCCGGTTTCACTTTACGGGAGCACCAAGGTAGGTTCGGAGCACCTCGCTCTTGAATATGGCTATACCTATGATTTTCCGGTTCGGATAAACCGTTGCGGAGTCCTCGCCGGGGCGGGCCAGTTTGGTAGGGCGGACCAGGGCATTTTCTCCTTCTGGCTCCATAGCTGGCGTGCTGGGGCACCACTAAGATACATTGGCTTCGACGGGAAAGGGCATCAGGTAAGGGACTGCCTGCATCCACGGGACGTCGCGCCTCTGCTACTGAAGCAGATCCGCCAACCAGAGAGGGGGCGTGGAGTGGTGGTCAACCTCTCCGGTGGCATCGCTTCGGCACGCTCTCTTGCTCAACTCAGCGAGTGGTGTGCGGATCGTTGGGGGCACCGACCGGTCGAATCTTCGAATGCTTCACGACCCTTTGATCTTCCTTGGGTCGTTCTTGACGCGGGGTTAGCCGGAGCAGTCTGGGATTGGACCCCCGAAACACCGGTGGAAAAAATACTTGAAGAGATCGCGCGTTTCGCTGAAGGAAACCCCCGTTGGCTTGACCTGTCTTCATCATGAAAACGCCCGAGATTACCCCCCGCCTCACCCGGCTCTCAATTGTCATCCCCGCACGCGACGAAGAGGGATGTATCTGTTCCACGGTGAAACATCTGGCGCTCGAGTTGAGTCTCCGGGAGGTGCCCTTCGAGATTGTCGTCGTGAATGACGGGAGCGGGGACCGGACTCTCGAAATTCTGAACGACACGGCTCGGGAGATCCCCCAGTTGAAGGTGGTTGACAACCAGGGGCCGCACGGGTTTGGGCGCGCCATTGTTGCGGGCATCGAGGCCTCCTCGGGAGATGCGGTGGTCATCATGATGGCCGACGAGTCTGACGATTGCCGTGACGTGGCGCTCTACTGGAATAAATTAAACGAGGGTTGGGATTGCGTGTTTGGGAGCCGTTTCGTGAAAGGTGGGGGTGTCGTTGATTATCCTAAAGTAAAATTGTTGATCAACCGGCTTGCTAACACGACGGTGCGGCTCATCTTTCGAGTCAAATGCAATGATATCACAAACGCATTCAAGGCGTATCGAAAAACCGTTCTTGACGGTTGCCGCCCAATTCTTTCCCCCCATTTCAATTTGACCGTGGAACTCCCCTTGAAGGCAATCGCAAGAGGCTACTCCTATACAACGGTTCCGATCACGTGGAGGAATCGCCGAAGCGGGGTTGCGAAATTGAAGATCGCTGAAATGGGGAGTCGTTACTTTTTTATTTGCGCCTATGTTTGGTTGGAAAAGTATTTCTCAAGAGGTGACTATCGCGCCTCATTCCCGCTGGAAGGGATCGCCTCTTTGGCGGACGGAGATTCCTCAACAGATGGTGTATCAGGCGTATCAAAAAGCGCTCAAGATATCACAAAATCTTTAAAAGTTGAAAACGAATGAATGAGGATCAGATGCTCGACGAGCAGTCGAAGACTTCCGCTGACCTGGCGACCATTTACGAGAACCGCTTCCATGGACTCGTCGAATACCGCCGCAAAGTATGGGAGACGTTGACTTCCAGATTTTTCCAACCTCTCATACCGAAGGACTCTGTGATAGTCGACCTTGGGTGCGGTTACGGCGAATTTCTCAATGCGATTAAGGCGAAGAAGCGCTATGGCATTGATCTGAATCAAGACTCATCGAGCTTCTTGCAGAGTGGCGTTCACTACCTGAACCACGACGCATCGTGTCCCTGGCCAATCCCTCAGCGATCGGTCGACCTTGTCTTCACCTCTAACTTTTTTGAACACCTTCCAAACAAAGAGGCCTTGATGGCAGCTTTTCACTGCGCCTACGACGCTCTGAAACCCGGAGGGAAGTTGATCGCCATCGGGCCGAATGTTAGATTTTTGGCAGGCGAGTATTGGGATTTTTGGGACCATCACATTCCCCTTTCGGAACGAAGCCTTTGCGAAGGCTTTAGAATCGTTGGATTTGAGATCGAGAGAATGAACGCTCAATTCCTTCCTTACACCATGTCGGGCAGGATCAGGCCTCCGGTTCTATTTCTGCGACTTTACCTGAAGTTGCCGATACTTTGGCGATTATTTGGAAAGCAGTTCATCGTTGTAGCGAGGAAGGGGGAGGTTGGTGTCTGAGTTGTTGATCTGAGAGCTCTTATCTTTTTATGAACGTGAAATACACAAATCTGGATTGGCTGTCAGTGTTCTGCCTTGGACTCTTTAGCCTGTTCCTGCTCCTCTTCTATATTGACAGGCCAGTTTATAATCATGACCTCAGCGGGTATCTCGGTGTGGTTTTAAGCTACGAAGAATCTGACCCGGATGTCATTCATGCGGATGTCTTTGAGCGTCTTAAGGCAGGCGTTCCGCCTCATCGCTTCGAAAGGCTGGTTGGCGCCGCCGTTGATTCCGCGCCTGCGGTTCGTATTCTTGGCCAGGATCCAGAGGCCTTCCGACAAAGCCTCCCCTTTTATGAAGTCCGGATTGTCTATACGGGGTTGATTTATTTGCTTTCCAAGGTTGGGGTTGATCCCATTTTTGCCTCGCATGCGATCTCCGCCGTGTCGGTCTTTTTTTGCTTGTGGATTTTTGCTTTTTTGTTCAAAGGGATTCCTCCGTTTCCTTACCTACTTTTTTTGCCCTTGATCGCGCTTGGCATTGGACTGCATGAAATTGCGCGCCTGTCGTCCCCGGATGCGCTGGGTTTGTTCGCATGGTCCCTGGCATTTTTCTTTTTCCTCCGCCATCGTAACGCTACGTTGATCCTCTTTCCCCTCATCGTACTGATTCGCACGGATTACATTCTCTTCATCTTAATTATTCTCGTCTATCTTTTCTTTTCAAAATCTGTTGGTTTAAAGGCGATCGTCACGAGCATGGTCGCATCCTTGGGTGCGTACCTGGGAGTTAATTATTGTTACGATGGTTATAATCTCATCACCCATCTTAATTATAGCTACCACTACGGGCAGGTTGCCTACCCGGAAACGACTGCGATCAATTTTGGACTCCGATCTTATTTGGAACTGCTCGTCGGTGCGCTCTCGAGCGCGCATTCTCCGGAGAGCCGGGTTTTTTATCTTTTCCTCGTTTTTGCCGGCTTGTCCTGTTTTCTCATTTGGCGAGCAATCGTAAGTTCCGAAGTGCGACTCCGGAGCGGTTTATACGATCTTGGATTTCTCCTCATCGGGGGATTTGCCTATATCGTTGGGCATGTGATTCTAGTCCCCCGGTTTGATGATCGCTACTTTTCGTTTCTTTATATGTTAGCTCCATGCGTTCTTATTGTTTTGGTCACATCGCACTTTTCCGTATTTTTAACAAGACCTTCCGAAGATCCGTGTCCGGAAAAATGAGCCGGATGAAGTTCACCGTGGGGTTCATCCGCCTGGAGGCTGGGGCGTTTTTGCGGGAAACGGTCATCGCTGACGATCTGGTGCTCCTGCGCGGCGAAACTGGGATCCCCCCGAACGCGGTCGGGGTGTTTGGAAATCGAGATCGACGGCTGGTTGATCAGTGCGCGTTTGAACGCAATTCTGACGGAGGATTCTCGAAGCGAGGGACTTGCCTGGACGCGGAATTTGGCTCCGATGGGCTGGCCCCGAACCCGATGCCGCTTGCGCCTGCGCCCTGGCTGGAGGAGGAAACAAAGAGCATCACCAAGCCTTGAACTCCCCGGGGTATCGATTCCGGGCCTTGCTGGCTTTCATCTTAATTTTTGGCGTTGATGGTTCAAAAAGTTAGCGCATCTCACGCTTCAGTGATAAAGCTTATCTCATACTCTGGTGGCCGCAGCTGGCCGTTTAATTTGAGAATATTTCAATCCCCCGGCACTATCACCTCAAAAGAATACGTGAAGATTGTTCGTGCGGATCTCTTCCGTTACGGTGAGGATTTGAGCTTCCGTGCCTTTTTGCGTGCATGGAGAGTCGAAACGGGGTTTACGCTCACGTTCTGGTCCCGCAGCTTTCGCTTCCTGAAAGGCCGCCGGCCAAATTATGGACTCCATCGCATTCCGGCATGGCTCTACCAGCGATGCAGCTTGAGGCTCGGAGTGCAGATCAGTTTGCATGCCGTCATCGGCCGCGGTATATACCTCCCTCACGCGCTCGCCGTAGTTATCCACGACAAGTGCGTGATCGGTCGAAACTGCACCGTTTCGCAGAGTGTGACGATCGGGACTTCCCCTCGTGGAGACCGGGCCGGAACCCCGATCATCGGCGACGACGTCTTCATTGGTCCCGGCGCGGTTGTGTTCGGTGCGATTCGCGTGGGGAATCGAGCTGCCATTGGCGCGAATTGCGTCGTAACCAGAGATGTTCCGGACGATGGGGTCGTCGTAGGGGTTCCGGGTAGAGTTATCTCCTTCGAGGGGTCCCGGGGCTACTGCCCGGGTAGGCTTCCGGATTTCGATTGAGATTGTCTTTCGATTTCGTGAAAGACTTAGTTGTTCGTATTTTTTTGGCTCGGATGCTTGTGCCCAAGCGCATCGAAGTCTTCATCTGTGACGGGACTTGCCACCATGTGTTGGTGGGAGGGGCTTTGGATTAGCTGCAAAAGTCTTCGGTAGGGCTGATTCCCCCGGATTGGGATCCTGCGCAAAATAAGTGAAATCGCGCGTTGCGAGGCACCGTGATCTGAGCGAAGAAGATCTCTGGTGGAGAGCGGGTTCTCGAATGCGTACGAAGTTGAAACAATTGATCGGAAGCGGGGCCGTTGCCCTGATGGGGCAGCCTTGGATGGAGCGTCCGTTTCGGTACCTGGCCTACCATAGCAAGCGCGCCCAGCGGAGACGGGTCGAGGCGAAGCTCCGCCGACTCGGCTTGCTGGACGATGTCATCCAGAGCGGGCCCTTCAAGGGTCTGCGATATCCTCCGGGTGAGGAACATTGGATCTCCTGCCGGTTCGAAAAGATCATCGGCTGCTACGAGATGGAAATGCATCCGTGGATCGAGCGGATCGCCGTCGCGAAGCGTTATTCCGCCATCATCAATGCCGGTGCCGCGGACGGCACCTTCATCGTCGGACTGGGAAGGCTGTTTCCCGAAGCACACCTTTACGCCTTCGAGTCCTCCACGGAAAGGTCTCCCACGGTCGAGGCCCTGGCCCGTCTCAACGGAGTCTCCGACCGCTTGACAATGGGGAAGTGGTGTGATCCGGAAGCGCTCCGGGCCATTGTTCCCGGCGAGGCTCCGCTGGTCTTTTGCGATGTCGATGGATATGAGGAAGTGCTGATGGACAAACAAGCGGTGCCGTGGCTTGAGCGCGCCGACATTCTCCTCGAGGTACACGAGTTTCGAGCCACCGCGCTGACTGAGGAGGAGCGGCGCGATTTCGAACGCCGCCATTCCTTTCTCAGGAGGGACATCGGCAAAGTCATCCGGGAGCGTTTCGAAAATACTCATCGGATCGAGGAGTGCTCGGTCAGCGGTGTCCCGTACGAGAAATTTCCGTTTCTCGAAAATCTTTCCATGCCCGAAATTCTGGCCATGACGGAATCGGACCGAGCCTGTATTCATCCCTGGTTTTTCATGGAAAGCCAAGTGAACAGTTGAGACAATCCTATGAGCAGGTTTTTGAGAGCAGTTGCCCGGAGTGTCTCATCGACGCTCACTCATAATCCACGGTTGCACGCCACTTTGAAAGGAGCGTTTCTTCGGTCGCCGGAGAAGATCAGAGGTCGGCAAATGGTCTATGACCGCCTTCGGGAATTTGGCATCTCCCGCCATCAGGACGTTACCTTCTGCGTGGTCGGTGCCAACGATGGGATTACTAACGACCATCTGTATCCGTTCGCAAAGCGGCACCGATGGAGAGGGATCCTCGTGGAGCCGGTGCCGCCCTACTTCGCCGAGTTGAAAAAGGCATACGAGGGATTGCCGGTCGTCCTCGAGAACGTTGCGATCCACCGGACGGAAGCGAAGATGACGATTTACTTTCTGGATGCCGCGAAGGCGGATCTCCCGACCTGGGCCAAGGGTGTGGGATCTTTCGACAAGAGCAAACTGGATTCATTATCAGAACTCCCGCAACGAAGCGACGCGCTCACTGCGCTGGAGGTGGAGTGCTGTCCATTGAAGACCGTAGTGAATCGGTCAGGACTCGACCGCATTGACGTTTTCATGATCGATGTGGAGGGATATGACGCGGAGATCGTTCGGCAGATTGATTTTGATGGATGGAAAGTAAGCGTGGTGATTTTTGAACACAAGCTGCTCTCGCCGGAAGATATGGCTGATTGCCTGGCCTTGCTGGACGCCCATGGTTTCCATCGAGTGCAGGACCGTTATGATGTGATCGCGACTCGCGAGATCAATCCCGCGCTCTCTCCTTCTGCCGCAACTACGTGACAAACTCCATTTTCCCCGCCGATTTTCCCATGGACACAAAATCTCTCGCACTCGTCTCTTCCTACCTCGACCATCTTGGCCAACTCCTCGGGCAGATCGATGCCACGCAGTGTGTGGCGATGGGAAGGGAGTTGCACCGCACCTGTCGAGAGGGTGGCACGGTCTACGTTTGCGGCAATGGGGGGAGCGCTTCCACCGCCTCTCACCTTGCCTGCGACATTTCCAAAAATGTGACGACGACGGACCGTCACCGGCTCCGCGTCATCAGTCTCACCGACAACATGGCGCACTTCTCCGCGATCGCGAACGACCTGGACTATTCAGAGGTCTTCGCCGAACAGATGCGGAATTTCCTCACCCCGCGCGACGCGGTGATCGCGATCTCTGCGAGCGGCAACTCGCCGAATGTGGTGAAAGCGGCCGAGTTCGCGAGGAAATTAGGCTGCCCGGTGCTCGCCTTCACGGGTTTCTCGGGCGGGCGTCTGCGTGAACTGGCGACGTCAGGATTGCACGTGGAGAGCCGGGAATACGGTCCGGTGGAGGATCTTCATTTGGTCTTCAATCACCTTCTCGTCGTGATTCTCCGGGAACTGGTGGCAGCAGAAGAGGCTGGGACCGAAGAATCCGTCGGACCTTGTTGAACGGTCCTGAACAAAAATATGAGGGCTTCTTTCCTTAGGTGGCGGAGCATAGTGGCGGACCGCTTCCGTTACTCGCGCGGAGTGCAGGCGCTGGCGGGATGGCGGCGATACATCGAGGGGCGGTTACGTCGGCGGAGGCCCGGGGCGCTGGCTTTGTTGGCCGATGCGCACCGCGTCTGGCTACCGGTCGGGCTCGAGGGGCTAACCGTTCCACTTTTGAAACAGGCGCATGAGACGCCCGGCAATCCGTGGTTCGACCATCAGATCGGGTGGTCGCGCTACCGCCGACAGGACATCGACGGGACTCCTGCGATCAGCCACGGACTCGTGATCAAACCCCGCATTTCGAAAAATGAGAAAGGCGTGCTGGTGGTCTGGGTGGAATACAATCTCGTCTCCCTGATGCGCTCGCCCCGTCTCAAAGAGATCCTGATGGACTATCGGATCGTTTTCTCCACCTCGTGGTCGCCCCCTGACCTCGCGCTCGTCTGGGCGCTGGCCCGTTTTCCGGAAGCTGAGCTCTACGTGATCGGTTCGAATGGTAAGGACCCGGGTTGGCTGCAGCAGATCCCTTCGAGTCTGAAGGTCCTGCCATTTTACGCATCGCACTGGATCAGCGGGGACGACTATCTCGAGCCCGGGTTAAAGGACGGAGGAAAACGTTACGATTTCAGCATGATTGCTAATTGGGCGCCCTTCAAACGGCACTGGCTGCTTTTCCGCGCCTTGCGCCAACTTCCCCGGGAGACGCGAGTCGCCCTCGTGGGCCAGCCCGAGGGGAGACACACGGTGGACACCTCCCGGCGTCTCGCGGAGGCCCATGGGGTGGCCGATCGGATCGAGTGGTTCAACCGTCTCGATCCCCCGGCGGTGCGACAAGTGCAGGCGGCGAGCCGCTGCGGGCTTCTCCTCTCGCGTCGTGAAGGCTCCTGCCTCGCGGTGGTGGAGAGTTTCCTCGCCGACGTCCCGGTCGGCATGGTTAGGGACGCCCATGTCGGCTCCCTCGAGTTCATTAACGACGCGACGGGTGCGGTGCTGGACGAGGGGACGATGGCCCGGGATCTCGCCGCCCTGCTGGAGCGGGCCAGGGGCGGGGCCTTCTCGCCGCGGGCTTGGGCGCTCGCCCATGCCGAGGCGGGACGATCCTCCCGGCAACTTGAGGAATGGATGAGGGGAGAGGCCATTGCGGCGGGTGAGCCGTGGACTCGGGGAATCGAGGGCTTTTGCCTGCGGCGGGCTCGACCGGATTACCTTTCACACCGGTCTTGGGAAACCGGCCGGGCGTGGCATCATGAATTCGAGGAGGCCTATGGGCTGCGGTTCCTCTGGCCCGATTGAAGGCAAGCCACTCTCCGGTTAGGCTGCGATGATGCCGTCGTGCTCTTTATCATCGACTGCAGCTCAGTGACGACGACTCGTAGGATACGCCAAACTTCCGGCGACATCGCGAGTCGCTGCTCCGGAACCTCCTCAATCCTGATGGATTCTGAAACGCACGCGAACCCGTCCCTGGACATTCACCCTGAAAACCGAGCGGTCTGCGAGGAACTCGTGGGCCGCCTCTTCTGCATCGTGGCACCGTGGCGCGAGCGGCTTTCCGGGTCTCAAAACTGAAAATAAATAAAAGGCTGGAACTCGCTGGGGTAAAACGCGATGACGAGCCAGATCAGGGTGAAGAGAATCGCGGGTCCGTGGACGGTATCGGGTTTGAGTTCGAACCATGCTGATTTTCCTGCGGCAAGGAGCGCGTGGTAGAGAGCGATTCCCCCGAGCACCCCCAAGGTGAAGGGATGATACCAGGCGACTCCGCTGGCGAAGGTCGCCATGCGCGCGAGGATGGAAAGAGCGGTGTTGACATCCGGAGAACGGAAAAAGACCCAGCCGACGAGGACGATGATCATCGTGAGGGCCCAGCCGAGGAGGGATCGGAGAAAACCCGGCAACTTACGGGTGAGGGGGCGCGCGGATCGACCGGTGTCTTTCCCGGTGAGAAGACGGTCAAGGGCGAGGGCGATCCCGTGCCAGGCTCCCCAAATCACAAAGGTCCAGTTCGCTCCGTGCCAAAGTCCGCCCAGCACCATGGTGACAAACAGATTCAGGTAGGTGCGGAAACGCCCGAGGCGATTGCCGCCTAGGGGGACGTAGAGGTAGTCCCGCAGCCAGGAGGAAAGGGAGATATGCCAGCGTCGCCAGAAATCCTGGATCGAAGTGGCGAGATACGGGTGATCGAAGTTGCGGGTGAAGTCGTATCCCATGGCGCGGGCGATTCCGATGGCCATGTCGGAATAGCCGGAAAAGTCACAGTAGATCTGCACGGCGTAGGCGAGGACGACAATCCAGAGGGTGAGGCCGCTGAGGGCGGCGGCGTTCTCGAAACCTGGATCGACAAAGGCGGCGAGGCGGTCGGCGATGAAGACCTTTTTGAAGAGACCCAGCACAAACTGGCGGAAGCCGTCGTAGGCGCGTTCCCAGCTCAGGGTCCGGGGTGTCTCCAACTGTGGGAGGAATTCGGAGGCCCGGACAATCGGGCCGGCGACGAGTTGGGGAAAGAAGGCCACAAAGAGGGCGAAGTCGGAGAAGCGGAGGCATTGCCGCAGGTTGCCCCGATAAACGTCGATGGTGTAGCTTAGGGTTTGGAAGGTATAAAAGGAGATCCCCACCGGGAGGATGAGATCGAGGGTGCTCCAGGCATCGGGCGCGACGCCCGCCATCGTGCGGAAGGAATCGACGAAGAAGTTGAAGTACTTGAAAAGCCCGAGGACACCGAGACTGTAGACGAGAGCGACAGTGACAAGCAGTTTGCGCCGCACGGGGCTGCTCCCTTCCATTCGGCCCGCGAGCCAGTAGTTGACGGCGGTGCAGACGAGGAGGATGCCGGCAAAACGCCAGTCCCAGTAGGCGTAAAAGTAGTAGCTCGCGACGAGAAGGATGGCCTTCTGCGCGCGGTGGTTCCGCACGAGAAGGACAGCCGCGAAGACCGCCGCCAAGAAAAAGAAGAACTCAATCTGGGTAAACAACATGACGGTTCTCCTGAATCCAGGAATAAATGGCCTCCGCGACGAGGCGGTGACCATCGGCGTTGTAGTGGCCTTCCCAGGGGCGTGAATTATGGAATCCCTTCGGGAAGCGGCCGGTCTCCTGCTGGAAATGGCGGAAGGGTTCCTCCAGGCTCACGAAACCGAAACTGTGTTCGGCGCAGAGGGCGGAGAAGTGAGCGACGAGGTTCTTCTCCGGGTTGTCCAGGATGAGATGTCCATTTTTCAGGGCCGGGGTCGGGGGGGCGTAGACGAAAAGGATGGGGACCGCGGTGACGGCATCGAGCTCCCGGAGAAGGAAACGCCAGGCTTCCAGCGGAGGCTCGGCGGATCCCCAGGCTGGCTCGAGGAATCTGTTCCAGGCGCGATGGGCGGCGGGATCGCCGGTGGATTTTTGGGCAGTGCCGGGGGCGAACCGAAGTCCATCGAGCTGGGCGATGCTCACGAGCTGTTTCCGGGTTTTCAAGAAGAACTGCAGTTCTGACCGGTGAACCAAGGAGGACAAGCGACTGACGGAGGACGGACTTTCGAGTTCGTGAAGCTCGTTGTCGTATTTGTGAAAGGAAAGGGTAGGCTCCGAAAGGAAGAGGGAAACTCTCGCACCCGGGTATTGGTCGGGAAAGGTGTCTTCGAGAGTGTAGAGATGGATCGCGTGGAGGCCTACACCTCCGAGAGCCGTTTCGTAATCGGGAATACGGAAGAGATAATCGGCGACGCTCCACCATCTCTCGCCGACAGAAACCGGGGTGATCTTTATCTCTTCGCTCTGTGGGAAAAGGCGCGAAAGCTGTCGGTGCATTTTGAGGTCATCAGAAACCTGGGTAGCTTCGACGAAAGAGTCCCCCCAGATCACGATTTTCTTCCTTGCGGCAAGTTCGCTCGCAGACACTCCGAGCAGACCCAAATCACCAACGGTGCTTGAGGCCCAGCCTTCGGTGCGTTCCTTGGTTTGCCACCCTTCCGGGAGCAGGTTGCGCTGAAGAACTGGCGACCACTCTTCGGGAACGCCACCTGCGGTGAACAGTGCGGTGATGCTCCAGACTGCGAGAAGGGAGAGGCCAGCTCCGACTATCCAGTGTCGAAAGATTCTGACGGTAGAATGCTGCATCGTCTTGCGCGCGAAGAGTGTGTGCCTGCCGCGGTCACCCATAATGCACAATACTACTGCCCTGCATCTCGATTCCGGTCTTGAACTCGTTGAGGTCGTGATGCTTCATCGCCTCGCGCAGCGCATCCTGACGGGGTTCCTCGCAGTAAAAGAGAAGGAATCCGCCCCCGCCGGCCCCGAGGAGCTTGCCGCCCCGGGCTCCGGCAGCGAGGCCGGCATCGTAGAGCGAGTCAATGCGCGCGTTGGCGATATCGGAAGTGAGGGTGCGCTTGAGGAGCCAGTTGGCGTGGAGCAGATCCCCGACAGCGTCGAGCTTGCCCGCGACGAGGGCGGCCTGGAGAGGCTCGACGAGGGCGACCATCTCGGAGAGGACACGGCGCTTTTCGGCGCTCTGTTCGACTTCGCTCGACTGTTTTCCGAGGATGGCGGTGTTGTCGCCGCGCATCCCGGTGTAGAACATCATCAGTCTCGCGTCGAGCTGGTCGCGGATGCGGCGTTCGCAGACGACCGGCTCAACAAAGACAGTCTCGTCGGCGTTGAACTGAATCGCATTGATGCCGCCGTATCCCGCAGCAAACTGGTCCTGCTTGCCGATGGGGGCCCCGAGGATTTCGATCTCGAGGCGGCAGGCCTCTTCGCAAAGCTGTTCCTTAGAGCGGTATTCTCCGCGGTAGGCGTGGAGGGCGTGGAGGACACCCACGGCAAGGGCCGAGGATGAGCCCAGTCCTGTACCGGCAAAAATGTTGGCAATGGTCGTGATCTCGACTCCCCGTGTCACGCCCGTGAGCCGCATCGCCTCGCGGATGATTCCGTGGCGGAGGAGTTCGAAGTCCTCGACGATCTCGGTTTCCGTGTAGGCGACCCGCACGGTGTCGTCGAAACGCGGGCTAACCGTCACGTACATGTAGCTCTTGATCGTGAAGCTGAGGACGCAGCCGGGCGCGTGCCGATAGTAGCTCGCCATGTCGGAACCGCCTCCGACCAGGCTCACACGAAAGGGGGTGCGGGAGATGATCATGCGGTTTTCAAATGTTTTTCAATCCAGGCCAAGCGCTCGGGTGTGCCGACGTCGAGGAG
>Ga0209702_10001737_pt1 | contig 40383 bp, 45 predicted proteins | sample FRY01_FD_187210 | JGI IMG/M metagenome (GOLD analysis project Ga0209702, IMG submission 187210) | Freshwater microbial communities from Lake Fryxell liftoff mats and glacier meltwater in Antarctica - FRY-01 (SPAdes) (version 2) | ecosystem: Environmental > Aquatic > Freshwater > Ice > Glacier...
GATTGCCCGGCTTTGCGTAGATGGGCAATCGTACAGCGCTCGTCGAGGTCGAGCTGACCATAATGGCTTCCCATGACAACACCCTTATCTGGTGTTGCACTTCGTTTGTGAATCCGGGGGGACCTTTGATCATTTCGCCTAGTTGAAGATCGACGGGTCGATCAGCGGCCGGCCGCGCGGGCGGGCGGCTTCGGGGCGGTCGCATTTCTGGAACAGGCCGCGGCCGGCCGAGCCGCTCATGCGGCCTTCGTCCATCACCACCTCGCCACGCGACAGCGTCATCACCGGATAGCCCGTGAGTTCGCGGCCCTCGTAGGGCGTGTAGTCGCAATTGTGGTGCAGGATCGAATTGGTGAGGCTCACCTTGCGCTCGGGATCCCACAGCACGATGTCGGCATCCGAGCCCACCGCGATCGTGCCCTTGCGCGGGTGGAGGCCATAGATCTTGGCGGCGTTGGTCGAGCTCAGCGCCACGAACTGCTGCAGGGTGAGGCGGCCTTTGTTGACGCCTTCGGAGAAGAGCAGCGGCAGCCGCGTCTCGACACCCGGCACGCCATTGGGGATTTTGCGGAAGCTCTGGGCGGCACCCGGCAGCTTCTTGCCGCGCACGTCGTCGAACTTGAAGGCGGCGTGGTCCGACGACAGCACCTGGAACGTGCCGGCGGCGAGGCCGGTCCAGATGTGCTCCTGGTTGTCGGTGCCGCGCGGCGGCGGCGAGCACACGCACTTGGCGCCTTCGTCGCCCGGCTTCTCGAAATCCTCTTCGCTCAGGAAGAGATATTGCGGGCAGGTCTCGCCGTAGATGCGCAAGCCGCGCGCCTGGGCGCGCTGGATCTCGTGCATCGCCTCCTTGGCCGAGACGTGGACCAGCAGCATCGGCACGTCGAGCAGTTCGGCCAGCGAGATGGCGCGATGCGTGGCCTCGCGCTCGACGATGAAGGGCCGCGAGGTGGCATGGAACTTCGCGGCCGTCATGCCTTTAAGCTCCAGCCGCTCGGTCAGCCAGGTGATGCAGTCGGAATTCTCGGCATGGATCATGAGCATCGCCTGCTCGCGGCGGGCGGCGGCCAGTGCATCGAGCATCTCGCGGTCGGTGAGCTTCACGTCGTCGTAGGTCATGTAGACCTTGAACGAGGTGTAGCCGTCGGCCACCAGGGCGGTGAAGTCCTGGCCCATGATCTTGTCGCTGGCATCGGACAGGATGACGTGGAAGGCGTAGTCGATCAGCGACTTGCCCTCGGCGCGCTTGTGGTACTTGTTGACCGCGTCGCGCAGCGGCTGGCCCTTGTTCTGGTAGGCGAAGGGAATGATGGTCGTCGTTCCGCCGGCCGCGGCCGCCCGGCTGCCGCTCTCGAAATCGTCGCAGAACACCGAGCCGTCGGCCGTGTCCTGGTCGAAATGGACATGCGCGTCGATGCCGCCGGGAACCGCGATCAGGCCGGTGGCGTCGATTTCGCGGCGGCCCTTGTCGAGCCGTTCGCCCAGAGCCACGACGCGCCCGCCCACGATCCCGATATCGCCCTTCACTACATCCGAGGCGGTGGCGATCGTGGTGTTGCGGATGACGAGATCGTACTCGGCCATGTATCCTCCCCGGGCGGCTTTGAGCCCGCTTCGAGCCACTGTAGCAGCTCCCGTGTGTAGCAAGTCCCGTGCCCGGCAATCGCGGCCCGTCTTCGTCTAGACCCGCGACCCCGCCCGGTCCAAACTCAACTGCAACAATATGGGAATCGCAATGAATCGCTGGGTCAGACCGCTGATCGCCCTGCTGGCTGCCGTCAGTCTCGGCGACGTCGCGCATGCGCAGATCGTCATCAAGCCAGCCGTCATCTTCAGCACCGGCGGCAAGTTCGACAAATCCTTCAACGAAGGGGTCTGGCAGGGCGCCGAGCGGTTCAAGAAGGAGACCAACATCGCGGTGGCGGAATTCGAGCCCAGCAACGAAACGCAGTTCGAGCAGGTGCTGCGGCGGTTCGCGCAGCGCGGCCAGGATCCGATCATTGCCGTCGGCTTCTCGCAGGCGGTGGCCCTCGAAAAGGTCGCCAAGGAATTTCCCAACATCCATTTCACGCTGATCGACAGCGTGGTGAACCTGCCCAACGTCCAGTCGGTCGTGTTCAGGGAGCAGGAAGGCTCCTTCCTGGTCGGCATGCTGGCGGCGATGGCCTCGAAGACCGGCAAGATCGGCTTCGTGGGCGGCATGGACATTCCGCTGGTGCGGCGCTTCCAGTGCGGCTTCGAGCAGGGCATCAAGTACGCCAATCCCAATGCCGAGCTGATCACCAACATGACCGGCACGACGCCGGCCGCGTGGAACGATCCGGGACGCGGGGCCGAACTCGCCAAGGGCCAGTTCGACCGCGGCGTCGACGTCGTCTATGCCGCCGCCGGCAGCACCGGCCTGGGAATCCTCCAGGCCGCCAAGGACCGCGGCAAGCTGGGCATCGGGGTCGACTCCAACCAGAACCATCTCCATCCCGGCAACATGCTGACCTCGATGCTGAAGCGCGTCGACCTCGCGGCCTACAGCAGCTTCAAGGCCGCCCAGGACGATCAGTGGAAAGGCGGCACGCAGGTGCTCGGCCTCAAGGAAGGCGGCGTCGACTGGGCGCTCGACAAGGACAACGAGAAGCTCATCACGCCGGAGATGAAGGCCAGGGTCGATGCCGCGAAGGCCGCCATCGTCTCCGGTCAGATCGTCGTCCACGACTATATGAGCAACAATTCGTGCAAGAGCTGACGGCCGACGCTGCCATCGAGCTTCGCGGGATCGACAAGTCTTTCGGCAGCGTGCGCGCCGTGCGCGGCGTGTCGGTGCGGATCGAACGCGGCAGCATCACCGGCATCGTGGGCGAGAACGGGGCCGGCAAGTCGACCCTGATGAGCATCCTCTACGGGCTCTATCGGGCCGACGCCGGCGCGATTCTGGTCGACGGCCGGCCGGTCGAGATGACGCGCCCGCGCGATGCCATCGGCCACGGTATCGGCATGGTCCACCAGCACTTCATGCTGGTCGATAGTTTCACCGTGCTGGAGAACCTGATCCTCGGCGCCGAAGGCGGCCCGTTGCTGGCCGGCGGACTGGCGGCGGCGCGGTCCGAACTGGCGCGGCTGGCGCGCGACTACGGTCTGGCCGTCGATCCCGATGCGCGCGTGGCCGACCTGTCGGTGGGCGAGCAGCAGAGGGTCGAGATCCTCAAGGTGCTTCTTCGCGGCGCACGGATCCTGATCCTCGACGAACCCAGTGCCGTGCTGACGCCGCAGGAGACCGACCGGCTGCTGGAGATCCTGCGCGTGCTGCGCGACCGCGGCGTCACCGTCGTGCTGATCACCCACAAGCTGCGCGAGATTCTCGCGGTCACGGAAAAGGTGATCGTGATGCGCCTCGGCGAGGTCGTTGCGGAGCGGCGGACAGCGGAGACCACTGTCGAGGAACTTGCCGAGTTGATGGTCGGCCGCAAGGTGCGCTTCGATCTCGACAAGGCGCCGATCCGCGAGGGCGAGACCCTGCTGGCTGCCCGGCACCTGTCGCTGGTCGACGGCCGCGGCGTCCGCCTGCTGGACGATATCTCTCTCGAGGTGAAGGCCGGGGAGATCGTCGGCATCGCCGGCGTCTCCGGCAACGGCCAGAGCGAGTTGCTGCAGGTCCTGTCGGGCATCCGACGGCCGACTGGCGGTGAGTTCGAGGCCTGTGGGCGCAGGATCGACGCCGCCCATCCCGTCGACCCCGCGGAAATGCGGGATCTGGGCGTCGCTCACGTGCCGGAAGACCGGCTGCGGCAAGGCCTGGTGCCGGCGTTCCTCGCGTCGGAGACGTCGATCCTCGGCTATCAGGACCGCGAGCCGTTCTGCCATAACTACCTGCTGGACGGCCCGGCGGTGGGCAAATACTGCGCCGACCTGATGGAGCGCTTCGACGTACGGCCGCGCACGCCCGGCCTGCTGTCCTTGAATTTTTCCGGCGGCAACCAGCAGAAGCTGATCCTGGCGCGCGAGATGGCGCGCAATCCCAAGGTGCTGCTGGTCGGCCAGCCGACCCGCGGTGTCGACATCGGCGCCATCGAATTCATCCGCCGCGAGCTGGTGAGGAGCCGCGACGCCGGCTGCGCAGTGCTGGTCGTGTCGGTCGAACTCGAGGAGATCCTGTCCCTGGCCGACCGCATCCTGGTGATGTTCGCCGGCCGCATCGTGGGCGAGGTCGCGGCCGGCCAGGCCGACGAGCGCACCCTCGGCCTGATGATGGCGGGCGCCCGGGCGGCATGAGCGCGCTGCGACGTCCGTTGCCCGGCTGGGTCGAGATCGGCCTGCTGCCGCTCGCCAACATCGCCCTGGCCTTCCTCGTCGTCGGGCTCATCGTGGAAGTCATCGGCGTCGATCCTTTCCACGCTCTGAGGCTCCTCGTCATGGGCGCCGTGGGCTCGTCGGAATCGATCGGCTACACGCTCTATTACGCCACCAATTTCATCTTCACCGGGCTTGCCGTCGCGGTGGCTTTCCATGCCGGCCTGTTCAACATCGGCGGCGAGGGGCAGGCCTATATCGGCGGGCTGGGCTGCGGCCTCGCCGTGCTGGCCCTCGATCGCTATCTGCCGGGCCTGCTGATGATCCCGCTCGCCATCCTGGCCTCGGCGGCCTTCGGCGCTGCCTGGGCCGCCATTCCGGCCTGGATGCAGGCGTGGCGCGGCAGCCACATCGTCATCACCACCATCATGTTCAACTTCGTGGCCTCGGCGCTGATGGTCTACCTCATGGTGAACGTGCTGATCGCGCCGGGGTCGATGACGCCGCAGAGCCGCGGCTTCGGCGCCTCCGCCGCTGTGCCGTCGATGCAGGCGGCGCTGCAATGGGTCGGCATCGCGGTCGGGCCGTCGGCGCTCAACCTGTCGCTCTTGCTGGCGCTGCTGTGCTGCGTCGGTGTGTGGATCTTCCTGTGGCACACGCCGTGGGGCTACGGGTTGCGGACGATGGGCCACAATCCGGAAGCGGCCCTCTATGCCGGCACCAGCCTCAAGCGCACGACCATGCTGGCCATGTGCCTGTCCGGCGCGCTGGCCGGCGGTGTCGCGGTCAACGAGCTGCTGGGCGTTCACCACCGTCTCTTGCTCGACTTCGCGGCCGGCTACGGCTTCACCGGCATTGCCGTCGCGCTCATGGGGCGCGGCCATCCGCTGGGCATCGTGCTGGCGGCGCTGCTGTTCGGCGCGCTGCAGCAGGGCGGCGCCGAACTCGCGTTCGAGATCCCTGCGATCACGCGCGAGATGGTGGTGGTGATCCAGGGGCTGGTGATCCTGTTCTCGGGCGCGCTCGTCCATCTGCCGCGGCCGTGGCTGCAGGCGCTGTTCGCGCGCAGGAGCTGAGATGGAGGAGACGCTCACCCTCGTCGTGGCGACCCTCGCCGCCACCCTGCGCGTGGCGACGCCGCTGATCCTGTGCGCCATGGGCGGGCTTTTCTCCGAGAAGAGCGGCATCCTCGACGTCGGGCTCGAAGGCAAGATGCTGATGGCGGCGTTCGTCGCGGCGGCCACCGCATCGGTTACGGGGTCGGCCTGGGCGGGTGTCGGCGCCGCGATCCTCGCCGCGGAGCTGCTGGCCCTCCTGCACGGCTTTGCCTGCATCACCCATCGCGGCAACCAGGTGGTGAGCGGCATCGCGATCAACATCCTGGCGATGGGGCTCACCGTGGTGCTGGGCGCGGCGTGGTTCGGGCGCGGCGGGCAGACGCCGCCGCTGGCCGGGTCGGAGCGTCTCAATCCGATCTTCTTTCCCGTCGCCGGCGACAACATCCTGGTCTACGGCGCGCTGCTTTCGGTGCCCTTCGCGTGGTGGCTGATCGAGCGCACGCGCTTTGGCCTGCGGCTGCGCGCCGTGGGCGAGGTGCCCCTGGCGGTCGACGCTGCCGGCATCTCCGTCTCCTGGCTGCGCTACCGGGCGGTGCTGCTCTGCGGCCTGTTCGCCGGACTGGCTGGCGCCTATCTCTCGATTGCCCAGAATGCCGGGTTCAGCCGCGACATGACGGCGGGGCAGGGCTTCATCGCCCTGGCCGCCATCATCTTCGGCCGCTGGCGTCCCTTTTCCGCATTGGGCGCCTGCCTTGCCTTCGGCCTGCTCGACGCCGTCGCCATCCGTCTGCAGGGCGTCAAGCTGCCCGGCATCGGTGAAGTTCCGGTGCAACTGATCCAGGCCTTGCCCTATCTTCTCACCCTGTTCCTGCTGGCCGGCGTCATCGGCCGCACCGTCGCGCCGAAGGCGGCCGGCGTGCCTTACGAGAAGGAGCCTTGAGATGAACGACCTTCTCCACCTGGCGCAGCGCATGATGCTGCGCGCCCATGCGCCCTATTCGAAGTTCCATGTCGGCGCGGCACTGCGCGCCGAGGACGGCTCGATCCATGGCGGCTGCAACGTCGAGAACGCGGCCTATCCGCAGGGGCTTTGCGCCGAGGCGGGAGCCATCGCGGCCCTGGTTGCGGCCGGACACAAGCGCATCCTCGAATGCGTCGTGGTCGGTCCCGGCCCGGAAGTCATCACGCCCTGCGGCGGCTGCCGCCAGAAGCTGCGCGAGTTCGCCGCCGACGAAGTGCAGGTCCATCTCTGCGGTCCCGACGGGCTGCACTGCACGGTGACCCTGGGACAGCTCCTGCCGATGTCCTTCGGTCCGCATCATCTCGGTACGCCGTGAACGACGTTCTCGAGCGCGCGGCCCCTGGCTTTCGTCCGAAGGTCGCGGTGATTCTCGGGTCCGGCCTCGGCAGCTTCGTCGAGGAGGTGACGGTGGTCGCAGCCCTTGCCTATGCCGACCTGCCGGGCTTCCCGCGGCCGACGGTCGGCGGCCATGCCGGCCGGCTGGTGCTGGGTCATGTCGGCCCGACGCCGGTCGCGGTGCTGCAGGGTCGCGCGCATTACTACGAGCGCGGCCGGGCCGACGACATGAAGGGCGCCATCGATGCGATGGCGCGGCTGGGCTGCGAGACCCTGCTGCAGACCAATGCGGCCGGCAGCCTGCGGCTCGACATGCCACCGGGCGCGGTGATGGCGATCAGCGATCACATCAACTTCGCCGGCATCAATCCGCTGTTCGGCGTCGGGTCGGGCGACAGCCGCTTCGTCGACATGGTCGATGCCTACGATCCCGCGCTGCGCGGCAAACTGCGGGAAGCGGCCCAGGCCGCCAACGTGGTCTGTCACGAGGGCGTCTACATCTTCTTCAGCGGACCGAGTTTCGAGACACCGGCCGAGATCCGCGCCGCGCGGGTGCTGGGCGCCGATGCCGTCGGCATGTCGACGGCCCCCGAGACCATCCTGGCGCGCCACGCCGGCCTCAAGGTCGCGGCGCTGTCGCTGATGACGAACTACGCCGCGGGCCTCGTGCCGGGCGGGCTGGGCCACGACCAGACGCTCGCGGTGGCGGCTGCGGCGGCGGACAAGGTGCGCCTCGTGCTGCGCACCTTCCTCGAACGCTACGCCTGACCATGCTGCCGCAGGAGATCATCCGCCGGAAGCGCGACGGGCACGAACTCTCCGAGGACGAGATCGCCTTCATCGTGCGCGGCATCCACGACGGCAGCCTGAGCGAAGGCCAGGTGGCAGCCTTCGCGATGACCGTGTTCTTTCGCGGCATGACCGTGCCGGAGCGGGTCGCGCTGACCCTGGGCCTCGCGCGCTCGGGCATCATGCTCGACTGGCGCGACCTCGATTTGCCCGGCCCGGTGATCGACAAGCATTCGAGCGGCGGCGTCGGCGACAAGGTGAGTCTGATGCTGGCGCCCATCGTGGCCGCCTGCGGTGCCTTCGTCCCGATGATTTCCGGCCGCGGCCTTGGCCATACCGGCGGCACGCTCGACAAGCTCTCCGCCATCTCGGGCTACCAGACCCAGCCCGACATCGACACGTTCCGCCGCGTCGTGCGCGAGGTCGGCTGCGCCGTGATCGGCCAGACCGACGATCTGGCGCCCGCCGACCGGCGGCTCTATGCGACGCGCGACGTCACCGGCAGCGTCGAATCGATTCCGCTGCTGGTGAGTTCGATCCTCAGCAAGAAGGTGGCCGAAGGGCTGGACGGGCTGGCGATGGACGTGAAGTGCGGCTCGGGCGCCTTCTGCGACACCGAGGAAATGGCGCGCGACCTCGCCCGGAGCCTGGTCGACGTCGCCAACCAGGCCGGCCTGCCGACCGTGGCGCTGATCACCGACATGGACAGGGTGCTGGGCCGCGATGTCGGCAATGCGCTCGAAGTCGCGGAGGCCGTCGCCTATCTCACCGGGCACGGCGCGCGCGAGCCGCGCCTGCACGAGGTCACGATGGCGCTGGCGGGCGAGATGCTGGCGCTGGGGAAGCTGGCGGCCGACACGGCCGAGGGGCGGGCCAGGGCCGAAGCGGTCCTGGCCGATGGCCGCGCGGCCGAAACCTTCGCCCGCATGGTGTCGGCGCTGGGCGGTCCCGACGATTTCCTCAAGCACAGCGCGCGCTATCTCGGCCACGCGCCCGTCGTGAAACCTTGCACGGCCGAGCGATCCGGCCATGTCGCCGGCATGAATGCCCGCCAGGTCGGCATTGCCGTTGTGGAACTGGGCGGCGGGCGCCGCCATGCCGACGATGCCATCGATCCGACCGTCGGACTCACCGGGGTCGTCGATGTCGGCCGGTGCATCCGCGCCGGCGAGCCGCTCTGCCTGGTGCATGCCGCCAGCGAAGGCGATGCCGACCAAGCGATCGCCCTGATACGCCGCGCCGTCCGCATCGACGATCAGGCGCCGCCCGAAAGGCCGGCGATCCTGGAGCGGGTCGGGCTGTGATCGACCTCGACGCCTATGCGCGCGATGGCTTTGCGATCCTGCCGGACTTCGTCCCGGCCGTCGACTGCGAGGCGCTCAAGGCGCGGGCCGCCGAACTCGTGGCCGGGTTCGACCGCGGCGCCGCGCCCACGGCCTTCTCGACCCGCGATCAGGCCCATGCCCGCGACCGCTACTTTCGCGACTCGGGCGGCGACATCCGCTTCTTCGTCGAGGCCGAGGCGCCAGCGCAGCTGAACAAGATCGGCCACGCGTTGCACGATCTCGATCCGGTGTTCGACCGCTTCTCGCGCCAGCCGCGGCTCGCGGCGCTGGCGGGTGCGCTCGGCATCGACGCGCCGCTCCTCCTGCAGTCGATGTATCTCTTCAAGCCGCCGCTCGTCGGCGCCGAAGTGGGCTGGCACCAGGACGCCACCTATCTGCGCACCGATCCGCCCGGCGTCACCGGCTTCTGGATCGCCCTCGACGATGCCGACCGCGATAATGGCTGCCTGATCGCCTTGGCGGGAGCCCATCGCGGTCCGTTGCGCCAGTGGTTCGGCTATCGCGACCAGGAACTCGTCACCCGGACGCTCGACGCCACCCCGTGGCCGGCCGTCGAGCCGCAGGCGCTGGAGGTCCGGCGTGGCACCCTGATCGTCCTGCATGGCCTCTTGCCGCATGCCAGCGCGCCCAACCGATCGTCACGACAACGTCATGCCTACAGCTTGCACCTGATCGACGGGCGTGCCGATTATCCGGCCGACAACTGGCTGCAACGCCCTGACCTGCCGCTCCGAGGATTCGCGTGATTCCCAAGGCCGAAATCCACTGCCATCTCGAAGGCTCGATCCCGCCGTCGCTCGCCCTCGAACTGGCCTCCCGCAACGGCCTGGTGTTGCCGCCGGAGCTGTTCGACGCCCGGGGCCATTACGCCTGGGCCAACTTCTGGAGCTTTCTCGACGCCTACGACCGCGTCTGCACGGCGCTCAAGACGGCGCGCGATTTCCGCGACGTAATCTACACCTACCTCGCCGGTGCGGCGCGCGAGGGTGCGGTCTATGTCGAGATGTTCTGTTCGCCCGAACGTCCGGCCGCGCTCGGCATCTCCTACGTCCACTGGCTCGAGGCGCTGGCGCAGGGCATCGAAGACGCCCGCCGCGAGTTCGGCATCGAGGGCCGCATTATCATCATCTGCATCCGTCATCTCGGGCCGGAGCGCGCCGAGGCGATGGTCCGCGCCATGCTGGCCGAGCCGCATCCCTATGTCGTGGGCTTCGGCATGGGCGGCGACGAGGCCAGGTTTGCGCCCATCGACTTCGCCCCGGCCTATCGCCTTGCGCACGAGAACGGCTATGGCTGCACCGTTCATGCCGGCGAGGTCGTGGGGCCGGAGAGCGTGTGGGCCGCGATCCGCGACCTGCCGGTGACCCGCATCGGCCATGGCGTGCGCTCGGCCGACGATCCGGCGTTGATGGACGAACTGGCGCGGCGCGGCATCGTGCTGGAGGTTTGTCCGGGCAGCAACGTGGCCCTGGGCCTCTATCCCGACCGGGCCTCGCACCCGCTGCACCGGCTGATCGACGCCGGCGTGAGCGTCACGCTGAACTCCGACGATCCGCCGTTCTTCCACACGACGCTCGGCACCGAGTACGAGCTGGCGGACCTCGACGAAGGACAGCTTCGCGCCATCGCGCGCACCACGATCGAGGCGTCGTTCGCCGACGAGGCGACGAAACGCGTTCTTCTGCAAGGGATATCGCGATGAGCGCACGCAGGAGCCTGCTTCTCGGTCTCCTTCTGGCGGTGCTGTCGGGCGGAGCGGCCCGCACCCAGGAGTCGCCGCCGGCCAGCGACATGCTGCTGGCGACGCTGTGGACGCAACGGGCGGTCGAATACAGGGCCAACGCACTCACGGTGTTCGCCCTGGCGCGCCTCCGCCTCGACGAGGCGCTGGCCGACAAGGGCCGGACGGCGGCGCCGGCCGAGCAGACGGGCGACTTCCAGAACCTGCCGCCCGCAGTCGTGCTCGATGTCGATGAGACCCTGCTCGACAATTCGAAGTACCAGGTCTGGCTGATGCGGGCGAACCAGAGTTTCAGCACGAAGAGCTGGAACCAGTTCTGCGCCGCACAGGTCTCGACCGCGATACCGGGCGCCGTCGAGTTCGCGAACTATGCCGAGTCCAAAGGCGTGAAGGTCTTCTATGTCACGAATCGCGGCGCCGAGACCGAGAAGGACACGCGCGAGAACATGGCGAAGCTCGGCTTTCCCCTGGGCGGCAACGTCGACACGTTCCTGATGCAGGGCGAGAAGCCCGACTGGACCGGCGCCAAGAGCGCGCGCCGCGCCGCGATCGCCCGGGACTATCGCGTGCTGCTGAACGTGGGCGACAATCTGGGCGACTTCGACGACCGTTACCGCAGCAGCGAGGTCGACCGCGTGAAGGCGTTCGAGGCCGGCATGGCATACTGGGGCAAGCAGTGGTTGATGCTGGCCAATCCGACCTACGGCTCGTTCGACACGGCGCCGTTCGGCCACGACTTCAAGAAGCCGCGCGACGAGCAACGCAAGGCCAAGTGGGATGTGCTGGAGTCGTGGGGGGGACCGACGCCTTAACTTTGACCCCTCCGTCGGCGTAAGACCGACACCTCCCCGCCGGAATGGGGAGGGACGAGGAATCATTGCCTCCCCCTTCAGCTGCGGAGATGCCCCGCAGGCGCGGAGGGGTCAGATCGCCGCCTCGGTCTCGGCGTCGAACAGGTGCAGACGTTCGGGCTTAAGGGACAGGCGCAGCCGGTCGTTGCTGCGGGTGCGCATCGTGGGTTCGACGCTGGCCACCACCGTCGCGGGGCCGACCCTCGTGTCAAGCAGGATCTCCGAGCCGAGTTGTTCCACGACCTCGACGGTGGCGTCGAAGCAGAGGTCCGGTGCGTCCGAGTCGGTGGCGATGTGCACGTCTTCCGGGCGGATGCCGAGGGTGATGGCGCGACCGGCCTTGGCGCGGGCCCGGGCGGCCAGGGCGCCGGGCAAGGTGAGGCGCAGGCCGGGCGCCTCGGCCACCACGGCGCCGTTGCTCTCGCCGAGCGTGGCCTCGATGAAGTTCATGGCCGGGGAGCCGATGAAGCCCGCGACGAAGCGGTTGGCCGGGGTGTTGTAGAGTTCGAGCGGTTCGCCGACCTGCTGGACCCAGCCGTCCTTCATCACCACCACGCGGTCGCCCAGCGTCATCGCCTCGACCTGGTCGTGCGTGACGTAGATCGCGGTGGTGCCCAGCCGCTCGTGCAGCTTCTTCAGCTCGACCCGCATCTGCACGCGCAGCTTGGCGTCGAGGTTGGAGAGCGGCTCGTCGAACAGGAAGACCTTGGGGTCGCGCACGATCGCGCGGCCCAGCGCGACCCTCTGGCGCTGGCCGCCGGAGAGCTGGCGCGGCTTGCGCTCCAGCAGGTTCTCGATGCCGAGGATGCCGGCGGCGCGCTTGATGCGGCTCTCGATCTCCGGCTTGGCGAACTTCCGCATCTTGAGGCCGAAGGCCATGTTGCCGGCGACGCTCATGTGCGGATAGAGCGCGTAGTTCTGGAAGACCATGGCGATGTCGCGGTCCATCGGCGGCACCTCGTTCACCACCGCGTCGTCGATCAGGATCTGGCCCGAGGTGATGGCCTCGAGGCCCGCCACCATGCGCAAGGTCGTCGTCTTGCCGCAGCCGGAGGGGCCGACCAGCACGACGAACTCCTTGTCGCGGATTTCGAGGTCGACGTCCTTCACCACGTGGGTGACGTCGAACATCTTGTTGAGCTTGCGGATGCTGACCTCGGCCATGATGCGCTACCCCTTGACCGATCCGGTGAGACCCGAGACGTAGTGTTCGACGAAGAATGAATAGACGATCGCGACCGGGATCGAGCCCAGCAGGGCGCCGGCCATCAGCGGTCCCCAGAAGAACACGTCGCCGCGGATCAGTTCCGAGGTGACGCCGACAGGGACGGTCTTCTGGTCCGGCGAGGACAGGAACACGAGGGCGTAGATGAACTCGTTCCACGACAGCGTGAAGGCGATGATGCCCGACGACAGGATGCCGGGCACGGCGACCGGAATGACGATGTAGACCATCGCCTTCCAGCGCGAGGCGCCGTCGATCCGCGCACACTCTTCCAGCTCCTTCGGGATGGCTTTGAAGTAGCCCATCATCAGCCACGTACAGAACGGGATCAGGAAGGTCGGGTAGGTCAGGATCAGCGCCCACGGCGTGTCGCCGAGCTGGAAGTTGCGGATGATCTCCGCCAGGGGAATGAACAGCAGCGTCTGCGGCACCAGGTAGGTGATGAAGATCGCGGTGCCGAGACCCCCGGCATAGGGAAAGTTGAGCCGGGCCAGCGCATAGCCCGCCAGGACGCCGCAGAACAGCGAGATCACGGTCGACGCCAACGCGATGAACATCGTATTGAACATCCAGCGCATGAAGTTGGTCTCTTCGAACAGGTAGAAGATGTGCTCGAGCGTCGGATTGTTGGTCCAGAACGGCATGTAGTTGACGGCGTTCCACGGCCGGTAGAGTTCGCCGTCCGGCCGGAAGGTCGTGATGATCATCCAGTAGAACGGGAACAACAGGACGAACACGAACAGGATCAGCGGGATGTTGTAGAAAAACCATCGCCGCCACAGCGCGCCTTCGATCATCAGCGGGTCTCCCGGCTCATCTGGTTTCCACCCGGCGAATGTAGAGGAGCTGCACGACCACGATGATGAACAGGAACGGGAACATCGCGAGCGAGATCGCAGCGCCCTCGGCCAGCAATCCGGTGCCGATGCCCAGCTGGTAGGCGTAGGTGGCGAAGAGGTGGGTGGCATTGGCGGGGCCGCCGCCGGTCATGACGTAGACGAGCTGGAAATCGGCGAAGGTCTGGATCACCGAGAACAGCACCACCACCAGCGTCACCGGCATGAGCAGCGGCCACGTGACGTGCCAGAAGCGTGCCCAGGGGCGCGCGCCGTCGATGGCGGCGGCCTCGTGCAACTCCGGGCTGATGGTCTGCAGGCCGGCCAGCAGGGTGATGGCGAAGAACGGCACGCCGCGCCAGATGTTGATGATGATGATCGACGTCATGGCGAGGTCGGGATCGCCCAGCCAGTTGATCCGGGTGGTGATCAGGCCAAGCTGGAACAGCGTCCCGTTGATGACGCTGAAGGTCGGGTCGAACATCCACTTCCAGGCGAAGGTCGACAGCACCGTCGGGATGATGAACGGCAGCAGGATGAAGGCGCGGATGATCGCCTTGCCCCTGAAATGCCGGTTGAGCAGGAGCGCCAGCCACAGGCCCAGCGCCAGCTTGAACACCGTCGTCACGCCCGTGTACCAGAAGGTGTTCCACACGGTCGTGTGGAAGATGCTGTCGTTCCAGATCTTGTGGAAGTTCTTCAGGCCGACGAAGTGGCCGGGATCGCCGACGCGGGCGCTGCTGAGCGACAGCAGCACGCCCTCGACGAACGGGTAGGCGATGAACAGGCCGAGCAGCACCGCGGTCGGCGTGAGAAGGGCGAACGCCAGCCAGCGCTCGTCCTCGAGGCGTCGCAGCCGGGCGGAGGGACGCTTGCCCTCCGCCGCCGCGAGTGCGGTTACAGCCATGATCCGGACGCCGTCTACGGGGCCGGGATCAGACGTAGATCTTCTTGAGCTCGCCGTCGGCCCACTTCACCGCAGCCTCGGCCGGCATGCCTTGCACGGCCTTGGCATACATGTCGGTGATGATGTACTTCGACAGCGCTTCCGCCGCCTTCGCGTTGGGCGGACCGGCATGGCCCGGCGCCTGGCCGAGCCTCGCCGCGACCTTGAAGGGCGCCATCACGGGGTCGTCGGTCCAGACCTTGTGGCCTTCCCACTTCTCGGTGCAGGGCGTGGCGAAGCCCTTCTGCGAGACGAACCACTTCTCGAAGTTCTTCTCGGTGTGGATCCACTTCAGGAACTCCTTCGCGGGGTCCTGGTTCTTCGAGTACTTCATCAGCATGTGCGACTGCAGCAGATGAAAGCCGAACTGGCCCGCAGGTCCCTTGGGCAGCGGGGAATGCAGGATATCGGTGTGCATAGGCGCGCCCTTCTCGGTCTTGTACTGGTCGGGCTTGCGCAGCGTCTCGATGTAGATCGAGGCGCCATTCAGGGTCGCGGAGACCGTTTGTGACAGGAAGGCGCGGTTGTTGTTGGTGTCGTCCCAGGCCAGCCCGCCCTCGTCATGCGCATCCTTCCAGAAGCCTTGCAGGAATTTGACCGACTCCAGGGTCTCCTTGCTGCTCATGATCACCTTGCCGGAGGGATCGACCTCCATGCCGCCCCATGACCACAGGTAGGGATAGGTGAAGCCCGGCGCGTCGCCGAATGTGTGGCCGAGCGTCTGGCCGATCGGCCGGCCCTTGGCCTTCAGTTTCTTGCCGACTTCGCGGTACTGCTCCCAGGTCTCGGGGAACTTGGTCGCACCGACTTCTTCGAACCACGACTTGCGATAGGCGATCATGCCGCCGATCACCGCCCACGGCATGCCCATGAACATCTTGCCGTCGCTGCAGACGGCGCGGGCGTACTTGTACATGCCGCCTTGCGCCTTGCCGACGGCTTCGGCGATCTCGGTGAGATCGACCACGCTGTTGGCGTACAGATAGGTCTGGTTGTTGAACGCCATGATCAGGTCGGGACCGGCGCCCGACTGGATGCCGGCGGTCACGCGCGGCTGCAGATCGTTGCCGTTCACGGTTTCCAGGTTGATCTTGATGCCCAGCGCCTTCTCGGCTTCCGGCAGCATCTCCTTGCGGAGCAGTGCGTCCGACGCTGGCACGAAGTCGACCCACTTCAACCAGTGGACCGTTCGCTGCTGGGCAAAGGCCGGCATGCGGCCTGTTGCCAGGATGGCGGCCATGCCGCCCATGGACGCGGCGGCAGCACCGCCAGCAAGCTTGAGCACGCTACGACGCTTCGTCTTGGCCATGTTGTCCTCCCAAGGACTGCCGCCTCGTTGGACGGCTTTGTAGTTGCCGTCATCGTAGACATCCGGGAGGACACGGCGCAAGCCGAGATACGGAATTTTTACCAGCGAGATCTGGTCTCGCCTGCCGAGGCTTATTCGAGCAGCGAACGCAGCATCCAGGCCGACTGTTCGTGAACGGTCAGGCGCTGCGTCAGCAGATCCGCCGTCGGCTCGTCGCCTGCTTTGTCGGCAACCGGGAAGATGCCGCGCGCGGTGCGCGCCACCGCCTCGTGGCCGGTGACGAGGATGCTGACCATCTCGAGCGCTTTCGGCGGCTTGACCGGTGCATCGGGCAGTGAGCTCAGCTTGCCGAACTGGGCATACGAGCCGGGAGCGGGATAGCCCAGCGAGCGGATGCGCTCGGCGATCGGATCGACCGCGTTCCACAGTTCGGTGTACTGGGTCATGAACATCGTATGGAGCGACGTGAACATCGGACCCGTGACGTTCCAGTGGAAATTGTGCGTCGTGAGATAAAGCGTGTAGGTGTCGGCCAGCAGGTGGCTCAACCCCTCGGCGATCTTCTTGCGGTCCGTTTCCTTGATGCCGATCGAGATGGCGGGGGGCTTGGCCATGGGTTGCTCCTGTGATGTCAGGTGGCGACCGTAGCAGCGTTCGCGCCACCGGCAATCCTACCAAAGGTCAGAGCAGCGCCGGATCGATGGTGAACAGGTCCTGCGCCCGGCCGACGCCGCGCAGCGCGAAGCGGCCGACGGAGACCAGGCGGGCGCGTTCCCCGGCGGGAAGAGCGTCGGCGAAGGCCGAGGAAACGAGGAGGGGCCGGTCGACCGAGCGGCACATCGAGGCGATGCGGCTGGTCTCGTTGACGGTCGGTCCGACCACCGTGAAGTCGAGCCGGTCGACGCTGCCGATGTTGCCGTAGAAGACTTCGCCGATATGCAGGCCGACATACAGGGAGGTGACCGGCCGCTCCTCGGCGCGGCGCCGCTCGTTCAGCTCCTTCATGCGGACACGCAGGTTTTCCTCGGCGCGCAATGCACAGCTGCAGGCCTCGGCCGGAACGTCGGCGCGGAAGACCGCGAGCGTGCCGTCGCCGATCAGCTTCAGCACGTCGCCGCCAGCCTCGTGGATCGCGGTGATCACCGCGTCGGCATAGTCGTTCAGCAGCGGGATGATCTCGCTGGGATGGGCGGTGTCGGTGATGGCGGTATAGCTGCGCAGGTCGGAGAACCACAGCGCCGCCTCGATGCGGTCGGCGACGCCGCGCTGGATGCTTCCCGTCAGCACCCGGCGGCCGGCGTCGCGTCCGAGATAGACCTGGACCAGCGTGTCGGCGACGCGCGCCAGGGCGCAGCTCTTGATCGCCAGGCCGAGCGCGGGCACCAGGCGACGCAGCGCGACCAGTTGGGCGTCGCTGAATCCTTCCGGATGGCGCGTCGACCAGGCCGAGTAGACGCCGTCCATGTCTCCGATCATGGCGTCGCCGGAAAAGCGATGAATGAAGACGATATAGTCGGTGTGGCCCAAGTCCTTCATCTCCTGGATGACGGAAAAGTCGGCGTCCCCCGCGAAGCCGATGCGGCGGCGCAACTCCTCCTCGCCGGTCTGCAGCAGGTGAAAGAAGGGGCTGCGTTGCCAGGATTCGGCGGCAGGGCCACCCTCGTTGGTGCGGGCATATTCCGTGGCCGGCTCTTCCTCCACGGAATCGTCGCGCCAGCGGTAGATGCGGCCTTCATGGACCGGATGTAGCGTGTCGATGAACGACAGCGCGCGCGAGAGTTCGAGGCCGGCTTCCCTGCACTTTTCGCAGAATTCGCGCAGCAGCTGCGACTCGTCCACGCCGTCGAGGCCGCGGCGGACGATCCAGTCGAGAAGGCGATCGGTATCGGAAACGTTCATGGGGCTATCGCCCCATCAACCCACGCGGTCCCGGAAATGACAAGCCGCGCGATGACCCGGCGAGACCTCGTCGAACGACGGATATTCAGCGACGCAGACATCGGCCTTGAGCGGGCAGCGCGGATTGAAATGGCAACCCGGCGGGGGATTGAGCGCGCTGGCGATCTCGCCGCGGGCCTTGGCGTCGGCACTGATCGCGGCGCGGTGAAACGGATCGGGAATCGCGGCGATCAGCGCGCGCGTATAGGGATGGCGTGGATTCTCGAAGATCTCCTGCCAACCGCCCTGTTCGACGATGCGGCCGAGATACATCACCGCCACGCGGTCGCTGACATGCTCGACCACGCCGAGATCGTGGCTGATCATGATGTAGGCCAGCCCCATCTCGTCCTTGAGCTCGAGCAGGAGATTGATGATCTGGGCGCGGATCGAGACGTCGAGCGCCGACACCGGCTCGTCGCACAGCACCAGCTTGGGCTTCAGGATCAGGGCGCGGGCGATGCCGATGCGCTGGCGCTGGCCGCCGGAGAACTCGTGCGGATAGCGGTCGGCCTGCTCGGCGCGGAGGCCGACCTTGGCCATCATGTCGATCACCCGCGCCTCGACCTCGGCCTTGTCGGTGATGCCGTGCAGGCGCAGCGGATCGGCCAGGGTGCGGCGCACCGTCTGCCGCGGGTTGAGCGAGGCGTAGGGGTCCTGGAAGACCATCTGGACCGTGCGCGCCATCTTCATGCGATCAGGCGGCGTGGTGCCGGAAATCTGCTGACCGTCGATGCCGATCGTGCCGCGCGTCGGCAACAGCAGGCCCATGATGGCCAGCGCGAGGGTGGACTTGCCGCAGCCCGACTCGCCCACCAGGCCCAGGCACTCGCCGGGCTTCACGTCGAGGGTGACGCCGTCGACCGCCTTCAGGGTCTTGACGCCGCCGGCGAATGAATTGCCGACCTTGAAATGTACGGCCAGGTCGTCGAGCGAAAGCAGGCTCTCAGCCATGGTGATGGCACCTCACGACGCCCTCGGCCGGCAGCGGCGTGGCCTCGGGCACGATCGTGCGACAGACGTCGGTGACGGCGGGGCAGCGTGGATTGAACCGGCAGCCGGCCGGATAGTTGGCGATCGACGGCACGACACCGGAAATCTCGCGCAGCCGCTGGCGGCCGCGCCGGGCGCGCTCGCCGAGCCGCGGCAGGGAATCGATCAGGCCCTGCGTGTAGGGATGGGTCGGCGTGGCGAAGATGGCGTCGGCCACCTGGCTCTCGACGATGCGGCCGGCATACATCACCGCGACCCGCTTGCACATGTTGGCGACCAGGCCGAGATCGTGGCTGATCATCAGCACGGCCGTCCCCTTGGCGGCGCAGAGTTCGGCCATCAGGTCGATGATCTCGGCCTGCACCGTGACGTCGAGCGCCGTGGTCGGCTCGTCGGCCACCAGCAGGTCGGGACCGCAGGCCAGCGCAATGGCGATCATCACCCTCTGGCGCATGCCGCCCGAGAGCTGGTGCGGATAGTCGCGGATGCGGCGCTCGGGCGACGGCACGCGGACCTGGCGCAGAGCGTCCTCGGCGCGGTCCATCGCCTCGTTCCAGTTGGCGCCCTCATGCAGCACGAACATCTCGGCGATCTGCTTGCCGACCGGTGACAGCGGATTGAGGGCCGTCATCGGCTCCTGGAAGATCATGGCGATGCGCTTGCCGCGCAGGCGCCGCATCTCGGCGGCGGGGACGTTCTGGATCTCCTTTCCGTCGAGCACGATCCGGCCGCCACCCAGCGACAGCGGCCGGCGCAGCAGACCCATGACGGCCAGCGCCGTGATGCTCTTGCCGCAACCCGATTCGCCCACCAGCCCGAACGCCTCGCCGCGGCCGATCTCGAACGAGACGTTCTCGACGGCATTGTAGGTGACGCCGTCTCCCGCCAGCGCGATGCGCAGATTGTCGACCTTGAGGAGAGGCGTGGTCATGGGCGCGGCCTCATCCGCGCCGTGTCGTCGACTGCGGGTCGAAATAGTCGCGCAGGCCGTCGCCCAGCAGGTTGAGGCCGAGCACGGTGAAGAAGATGGCGAGGCCCGGAAACACCGACAGCCACGGCGCCGTCGTGATCTGGTCGCGCGCCTCCGACAGCATGCTGCCCCAGCTCGGGAAGGGCGGCCGGATGCCGAGGCCGAGGAACGACAGCGCCGCCTCGGCCAGGATGGCGCCGCCCATGCCCAGCGTCGCGATCACGATCAGCGGCCCCAGGATGTTGGGCAGGATCTGCGTGAACATGATGCGCAGGTCGCCATAGCCCAGGATGCGCGCCGCCTGGATGTAGCCCTGGCTCTTCAGCGACAGGACCTGGGCGCGCGCGATGCGGCAGGAATAGGACCAGCTCGTGAGGCCCAGCGCGATCACGAGGCTGACGAGGCCGGGGCCGAGGATCGCCATGATGGCCAGCGCGAAGACCAGCGACGGGATCGCCAGCATCAGGTTGGTGAGACCGCTAACCACATCGTCCCACCAGCCGCCCCAGTAGCCCGCGGTCAGGCCGAGCGTGACCCCGATCAGGCTGTTGCATACCTGGCTGATGATGCCGACGCTCAGCGAGACGCGGGCGCCCCAGACGATGCGCGAATAGATGTCGCGGCCCTGCGCGTCGGTGCCGAACGGGAATTCCCAGCACGGCGGGATCTCGGCGTTCATCAGGTTGGCGTCGAGCACCGGATCGGTCAGCGCGATCCACGGCGCCAGGAGTGCCGCCGCGATGGCGATGGCGACCAGGCCGCCGCCGACCCACAGCGAGGAGCCGCCCTTCAGCCGCAGGCGGGGTATCTTGAGGGCGAGGCTCATCGGTACCGGATCCGGGGGTCGATCACGACATAGGCGAGGTCGACCAGTGTGTTGATGACAAGGAAGAACACCACGATCATCAGGATGCAGCCCTGGACCGTCGGCATGTCGCGCTGGAACACCGAGTCGACCATCAGCGAGCCGACGCCCGGCCAGGCGAACAGCTTCTCGACGACCACGGCCTGGCCCATCAGCGAGCCGAACTGCAGGCCGACGATGGTGATGACGAGGACCAGCGCGTTGCGCAGCACGTGCCATTCGACGACCCGGCGCTCGCTCATGCCCTTGCTGCGCGCGGTGCGGACGAAATCGGCGTTGAGCACGTCGAGCACCGCGGCGCGCGTGGTCCGGGCGAGCAGGGCCATCGGGCCGACCCCCAGCGCGATCGCCGGCAGGATGAGGTTGCGCAGCCCGCCGTCGCCGTAGCCGAAGCTGGGCAGCCACTGCAGCTTGAGCGCGAACAGGTACATCAGCATCAGGCCGAACCAGAACTGCGACAGCGAGAGGCCGGAGATGGCGCCGACCATGGCGGCGGTATCGATCAGGCTGCCGGGTTTGAGGGCCGCCAGGAAGCCCAGGGTGACGCCGACCAGGATGGCGAAGGTCATGGCGGCGAGCACCAGCTTCAGCGACGGCCAGATCCGTCCGGCCAGCATCTTGGTGACCGGCTCGCGGGTACGGAACGAGGTGCCGAGGTCGCCCGTGGCGGTGGCGGCCACGTACTTGGCGAAGCGCTCGATCAGCGGATCGTCGAGGCCCATCTCCTTGCGCATGCGCTCCATGACCGCGGGGTCGATGGTCGAGCGCCCATCCTCGTTCATGCCCGAGATGAAGCTGCCTGGCAGGACGGAGAACAGCAGGAAGACCAGCGCCACGACGGCGAGCAGCGTCGGGATGACATTGGCGAGGCGGCGGCCGAGGACGAGGAGCATTGCGATGATTCTAAAAGTCCGTCGCGGGCGCTCGGGATGACAAAGCTGCTGTCATCCCGAGCGGTAGCGAGGGACCTTCCAACTTTCTTTGTTCGCGGCTATTTGGCCGGCGAGCTGGCGTCGACCCAGATGTCTTCCGGATACTGATGGGTGATCTCGGTCGGATTGGCCTGCAGGCCGTGCACCCACGGCTGGAAGGCGAGCACCGCCTTGTTGTAGTTGAAGAACCAGACCGGCGCCTCTTCGTAGAGCAGGTTGTTGGCCTTCTTCAGGAGGTCGTCGCGCTTGGCCATGTCGCCTTCCTGGGCGGCATCGTCGAGCAGCTTGTCGAAGTCGGCGTTGTTGAAGCCGGTGTAGTTGCAAGCCGTGCGCGGGGTCTTGGAGTAGTAGCAGCGCAGGGTCGCCAGCGAGTCCGGTCCGGTCAGGCTGGACGCGATGAGCGACTGGTGGTCGCCCTTCATCAGGATCTCGGTCAGCACCGTGACCTCGACCAGCTTGGGCTTGGCCTTGATGCCGACCCGCGCCAGCATCGGGATCACCGCCTCGACGATCGGCAGGCCCCAGCTCTCGTTCTGGCTGGTCGTCCATTCGAACTCGAACCCGTTGGGGAAGCCCGCTTCGGCCAGCAGCTTCTTGGCCTTCTCGGGATCGTACGGGTAGGGCTTCATGGTCTTGTCGAAGGCCGCCGACGAGGGCGGCAGCCAGCTGGTGGCGCGATAGGCCTTGTCCTTGACCAGGCGCGAGATGATCAGGTTGGAGTCGATCGCGTAGTTGATCGCCTGACGCACCCGCTTGTCCTGGAACGGCTTGATCGAGTTCAGGTTCATGTGCATCGAGCGCGTGAACATCTCGGCGACTTCCAGGATGCCCTTGGAAAGCTGCGGATCGGCGCGATAGGCGACGTACTGCGCCGGACCCAGGATCGAGGTGTCGATCTCCTTGTTGCGGAAGGCGACGTCGCGGGCGGCGGCCTCGGCCATGATCAGCACGTCGAGCTTGTCGAGGTAGGGCTTGCCGGTCTTGTAGAACTTGTCGAAGCGCTCCATCGAGACGCGCGAGCCCGGAATGTGCTCCTTGAACTTGAACGGCCCGAGACCGACCGGGTTGGAGGCATAGTTGCCCTTCTCGACCTCCTCCTTCGGCAGGATCGCGGTCGAGCCGCCGAAGAAGTAGTAGCCGGGGTCGACGCGGTCGGTGATCGTCATCTCGAGCGTCGAGTCGTCGATCTTCTTGAGGCCGGAAATCTCCTTGGCCGTGCCCTTCTCGACATCGACCGCGCCCTTGATCAGGCGGACATAGCGGGCGCCGGGATAGCCCTTGCTGCCGTCCATGATGCGGGTGAAGGAGAAGATCACGTCGTCGGCCGTCATCTTGCGGCCGTTATGGAAGAAGGCGTCGTCGCGCAGCTTGTAGGTGTAGGTGAGACCGTCGGCCGACACCGACACGGACTTGGCCAGCTCGAGCTCGAGCTTGTTGGCGGCGGTGTTCCAGTTGTAGAGCGAGCGTTGCAGCGCCTTGCCGACGATGTCGTCCTGGGCGCGCGGCGTGACGTGAGGGTCGAGGCTGCCGAAGCTCGCCGCGTAGGGGGCGGTCATGCGCAGTGTCCCGCCCTTGCGCGGTGTCTGCTGGGCGTCTGCCGCCCCCGCGCCCATGACGGCGATCACCGCGGCCGCGAGCCATGCCAGTTTACGCATAGACCATCCCCTCATGACGTTTTCGTTGGATGGCATTCCATCTTGCCTTGCCTCTCCGTGCAAGGAGAATGGCTAAGCCGGCCGCAACCATGTCGATATAGCCGCATTACCGGCGCATGCAGGTGTCCGAGATCATGACCCGCGAGGTCGAGACGATCGCGCCCGACGCGTCGCTCCAGGCGGCCGCCGAGGCCATGGAGGCGATGGGGGTCGGTTCGCTGCCGGTTTGCGACGGACCGCGCCTGGTCGGCACGATCACCGACCGCGACATCGTGGTACGGGCGGTGGCCGCCGGCTGGTCGCCGGTCGATGCCCTGGTCAAGGACTGCATGACCGAGGACGTCGCCTATGCTTTCTGCGACGAGCCGACCGAGGAGGTCCTGGAACGCATGAAAGTGCTGCAGGTCCGGCGTCTCGCCATCCTCGACCGCGACAAGAAGCTGGTCGGCATCGTGGCCCTGGGCGACATCGCCACCGAGCCGGATGCCGCCGCCGAAGCCCGCGTCGGCGCGGCGGTGGCGGAGATTTCCGAACCGTCGAGGCCGCGAAAGTAGCCTGTTTGAATCCTCCCGACTGCGGAAGGATAAAATCGGCCCTCCCAACAACGACCTCACCCTGAGGAGCACTCCGAAGGAGTGCGTCTCGAAGGGTGGGCACGAGCACCACGTTTGTTGCACATCCTTCGAGACGCGGCCTGCGGCCGCTCCTCAGGATGAGGTAAGTGCTTGAATCGATTCAATTCATTTCCGGCCAGCCTCTCAGGATGAGGTTAGTGGGCCATTCTAAGACAGGAAGCCTCTACGCCGGGACGCAGTAGCCGTCGCGGCGGGGATCGCAGCCGCCGGTGAACACGCCGGTCTCGGGATCGACGGCCACGCCCTGCATGCCGCCCACCTTCATCGTCCAGTCCGGGCCGGTCGTGACATTGTGGCCGAGCTTGCGCAGGTCTTCGTGGATCTCGGCCGGCAGGCGCGATTCCAGGTAGACCTCGGCACCGTCGGTGAGGCGCCCGCGCGGCGCCTCGATCGCCTGCTGAAGTGGCAGGCCGAAATCGACATGCTGCACCATGGCCTGCGGTTGGGTCTGCAGGATGCCGTAGCTGCCGGGCGTGCCGAGCGCGAGGACGGGGACGCCGTCCTTGGTCGAAATCGAGGGCGCCATGCACATCGGCAGTTCGCCGCCCGGCTTCACGCGGTTGGGGCTCTTCGGGTTCACGTCGGCCCAATAGAGGAAGTTGTTGAGGCAGAGGCCGGTGCCGGGCACCACGACGCCCGAGCCGAACACGCTGCCCAGGCTCTGCGTCAGGCAGATCAGGTTGCCCTCATTGTCCGCGATCGAGAACGAGGTCGTGTGGCTCTCGTCGGTCGGCGAAACCGGCTCCAGCGGCGGCGTCCACTGTTCGGTCGGGCCGATCACCGGCTTGCCGTCGCGCACGCGGGCGCGCAGCGTCTCGACATGGGCGTCCGACAGGATCTCGGCGAGCCGTTGCGGCGCCGGCACGCCGGTCGCGATGCGCACGCCGGCGGCCAGCCGCACGGCACGCAGCACCGTGTCGAGATGTTCCGTCGAATTGCGCTTCATCGCGGCGAGGTCGAAGCCTTCGAGGATGCGCAGGGTGAGCAGGAACTGGAAGCCCTCGCAGGGCGGCGGCGGCACATGGACGGTGCGGCCGCGATAGGTGACGGCGACGGGATCGCGCCAGGTGGCCTTGGCGGCCAGCAGGTCGTCCATCACCATGCAGCCGCCCAGCTCGGTCAGCCGGTCGAGAATCTTCTGTCCCAGCGCGCCGCCATAGAGCAGGCCGGGACCTTCGCTCGCCAGCGCCTCGAGCGTGCGCGCGAGGTCGGGCTGCTTCAGCACGAAGCCCGGCTTCACGTTGCCCGCGCCGGCCGTGTAGACGCGCGACCATTCGGGATGCAGCGCCTTGTGGCTCGACAGCTCGCCGGCGACGCCCTGGATCTCCTCGATGTTGAACTCGATGATCTGGAAGCCGTCGCGCGCGATGGCGATTGCCGGCGCGAACAGTTCCGGCAGCTTCTTCTTGCCGTGCGCGCTGTTCAGCTCGCACCAGCCGGCGAGATTGCCCGGCGCGCCGACGGCCAGGGCGCCGCGCTGGAGCTGCGCGCGGTTGTCGAGCTTGTCGATCGGGAAGTTCTTCGAGATCGGGCCGACGAAGTCGAGTGTGCGGACGCGCTGTTCGCGGGCGATGTAGCAGGTCGCGACGCCGCGGCCGGCCAGGCCGGACATATAGGGTTCGACGACGTTCAGCGCCGCTGCCGTCGCAACCGCCGCATCGAAGGCATTGCCGCCGTTCGACAGGATGCGTGCGCCCGCCGCCGCCGCCAGCGGATGGGCGGCGGCCACCATGCCGTGCCGCGATGCGATTGTCGGACGCTTACCGTGTTGCAGCATATGATCTCCCCGGGACTGGGCGGATCGTGCCGCCTCTTTCGCGCATCGACCAGCGCCAATTGCGCATCGGTGCCGCCGCTTGCATAAAGGTCGGCATGACAATTGGCCGGCGCAAAGCCCTGACGATCCTTGCTGCCGCTTCTGCGGCCGCTGCCCCTGCACGGGCCCAGACATGGCCCGCGAAGCCGCTCACCATCGTCGTGCCGTATGCCGCCGGCAGCGCCACCGACACGCTGGCGCGGCTGATGGCGGAACAGTTGACGCCCCGGCTCGGCCAGCCGGTGATCGTCGACAACAAGGGCGGCGGAAACGGGTCGATCGCCGCCAACTACGTGGCCAAGGCAGCCCCCGACGGCTACACGCTGATGATCGCTACGGCCGCCACGCATGCCGGCAATCCCAACCTGATGAAGTCGCTGTCCTACGATTCGCTGGTCGATTTCGCGCCGGCCGGCTTCTACGGCTTCATCCAGTTCGTCCTGCTGGTGCGCGCCGATGCCGGCATGGACACGCTCGCCGACTTCATCAAGCGCGCCAGGACAAAGCCGACGCTCACTTCGGGTGCCGGCACGCCGTCGGCAAGGGTCATCACCGCGACCCTGGCCGAGCGCATCGGCGCCGACATCACCTACATCCCCTACAAGTCCGCGCCGCAGGCACTGGCCGACCTTCTGTCGGGCCAGATCGACATGACCTTCGCCGACGTGGCCATCGCCGTGCCGCAGGTGAAGGCGGGCAAGGTGAAGGCGCTGGTGATGGCCTCGGACTCGCGCTCGCCGCTGCTGCCCGAAGTGCCGACCTTCCAGCAAGCGGAGCTCGGCCAGTTCGCGCTCGACGCCTGGTTCGTGATCATGGCGCCGGCCAAAACGCCGCCCGAGATCGTGGCGCGGATCGACAAGGCGGTGCAGGAGATCGTGACCGATCCCGAAGTGATCAAGCGCCTGCGCGGCATCTCGTTCGAGCCGCAGCGCAAGGCGCCGGAAGAGGTCCGGCCCTTCATCAAGTCCGAGATCGAAAAATGGGGCCGGCTCGCCAAGGCCGCCGGCATCGAGAAGGAATGACGATGGCGAACAGGACGGCGGCTGGGCAGAAGCGCCTCGAATTCGGCTGGTTCCTGCCCACGGCGGGCGACACCACGGCCTATGGGCTGGCCAGCGCCCAGGTGGCGCCGTCGCTCGAGCTGTTCGACAAGATCGTCGGCGCGGCCGAGGCGGCGGGCTTCGAATACATGCTGGTGCCGGTCCAGACCGCGTGCTGGGAGGCGTGGATCTCCAGCGCCATGATGGTGGCGCGCTCGAAGTCGATGCGCATGCTGGTGGCGGCGCGGCCGAGCTACATCAATCCCGTGCTGCTGGCCAAGATGATCACCGCCTTCGACCAGCTTTCCGGTGGCCGCATCTGCATCAACCTGATCGCCGGCCAGAGCGAGGCCGAGAACGCCTCCGAAGGCATCAAGTGGGGCAAGGAAGAGCGCTACGAGATCATGGACGAGGAGGTCTCGATCCTGAAGGCGCTGTGGACGACGCGCGGCCCGGTGAATTTCGACGGCAAGTTCTATCAGCTGAAGGGCGCCCAGATCCGGCCCGCTCCGTTGCAGCAGCCCCATCCGCGCTTCTATCTCGGCGGCGGCTCGAAGCAGGCCTGGGAGATTTCCGCCAAGCATTCCGACGTGCATCTCTTCTGGGGCGACACCTACGAGCGCATCCGCGCCAACATGGCCGAGATCAAGACGATGGCGGCGCGCCATGGCCGCGAGAACGAGATCGGCTTTGGCATGCGTCTGCAGGTCGTCTGCCGGCAGACCGAGAAGGAAGCCTGGGACTTCGCCCACGGGCTGGTCGCGCATGCCAGCGAGGCGCAGAAGGCCTTCGTGAAGGAACGCTTCGCCACTTCGGAGGCCAATCGCCGCGTGCGCGAACTGGCGGCGATCGGCGAGACCATCGAGCCGCATCTGTGGACCGGCATCACCCAGGTCCGCCCCGGCGCCGGCATCGCCATCGTCGGCGACCCCGAGCAGTGCGCCGACACCTTGCAGAAGTTCATCGACCTGGGCTGCCACTCCTTCTGCCTGTCGGGCTACCTGCACGACGAGGAGGCGGAGCGCTTCGGCAAATGGATCATGCCGATCCTGCGCGAGCGCAACCCCGGGCGCATGCCGGCGGCGTAATCCATCGCCGGGGGACGCCCCAGTGGCTATTGTGGAAGGTGGAGGAAACAACGTGCAGTTTGCATCCCGATCCTACTCGGCCGACAGCATCTCGGCGGTCCAGGAACTCTATCATTCCAACGGCTGGACCGACGGTCTGCCCATCGTGCCGCCGACGCGCGAGGCGGTGGAGGCGTGCCTCGAATGGGTGATGATGCCGCCCGACCAGCTGATCGGCATCGAGCCGGTGCGCGGGCTCGCCATCACCGCCGAGAAGCTCGCGATCAATGCCGTCATGGCGGGCTGCCTGCCCATGCATTTCCCGGTCGTCGTGACGGCCTGGACCGCCATGATGCAGGAGGAATTCCTGATGCACGGCGCGACGGCGAGCACCGGCGGCTGCGCGGTGCTGATCATATTGAATGGGCCGATCCGTCTCGAGCTGGGGGCCAGCGGCACGTTCAACGCGCTCGCCAATTCCGATCGGGCGACGGCGGTGATCGGCCGCGCCATCCGGCTCTGCCTGATCAACCTGCTGGACGACCGACCGGGCGTGATCGATCGCTCGACCTTGGGGCATCCCGGCAAGTTCAGCTATTGCGTCGCCGAGGACGAGGAGGACACGACCTGGCTGCCGCTGGCCGAGCATCGCGGCGTGCCCAAGGGCGCTTCCTCGGTGACGGTGCTGGCCGCGGGGGCACCGCGCCAGCTCATGAACGAATGGACGACCAAGCCGGAGGAAATCCTCGAAACCTTCGCCGCCGAGATGCGCGCCAACATGCGCCACTATTCGATCCATCCCGGCAACTACGCACTCATCATCCCCAAGCAGCTGCGCGAGCATCTGCAGGCCGGCGGCTGGACCAAGGCCGACATCGCGACCTTCATCCATGAACGTGCCCGCATCCATCGCCGCGAATGGGCCGATGTCGGCAAGGGCGCGGTCGTCCGCGATCGCGGCGACAGCGTCTACACGGCGATGGATTCGCCCGACCAGCTTCTCGTCGTGGCGGCGGGCGGGCCGGCCGGCGGCTTCGGCGCCGTCATCCCGCCCTGGCTCGGCAACAAGAGCTATGCCGTGACGTTGCCGATCGGCGTCTGCGTCGATTGCGAACCTCCCAAGTCGTAAGAGGAATCATCATGTTCGAAGTTCTCGATCCCACGCCGGGCACCGCCCCGCCGGCCGGCCAGCTCGCCCCGCGCCTCGACACGCTGGAAGGCAAGACCATCGGCTTCATTTCGAACGGCAAGGAAGGCACCAAGGGCTTCTTCCGGCACCTCGACCAGATCCTGCGCGAGGAATACGGCGTCGCCAACGTGGTGAGTCGCACCAAGTCGAACTACAGCGCGCCGGCCGACCCCCATATCGTGGCGGAGATCAAGGGCTGGGACGCCGTCGTCTCCGGCCTGGGGGATTGAGGCAGCTGTTCATCGTGCAGTCTGCACGACTCAGTTACCGCTGAAAGACTCGAAGTTCCCGCGTTCAGCGTGATGACCGCCCGGTTCGCGAGTGCCGCCGACATGATGAGCCGCGTGCTCGGCATGCCGGGCTACGCCTTCGCCGAGATCGGCCACCCGGTCAGCAGCGCGACCGACGACCAGCTGCGTGGGATGGCCCGCACCGCCATCGAGCAGGGCGTGGCGATGCTGGTCAAGTCCAGCGCCTGAATTCCCACTTGAGATTCTCCTCGGCAACCTCGGGCGACATTTTGCGTTGCCCGGGGTAACCAAGAAAAACGGGGATATTCGGGCATGAAGCCGATGGCTATTGTGGGCATTCTTCTGATCGCCATCGGCATTGCCGGCCTGGCGATCGACAACATCTCCTTCACCGAACGCAAGACCATCGTCGATGCCGGCCCGCTCAAGATCACGGCCGACGAGCAACGCAATATTCCGATCCCGACCATCGCCGGCATCGTCGCCATCATTGCGGGCGCCGGCCTGCTGTTCATGGGCCGCGCCGCGCGCGGCTAAGCGCGCAAGCGCGCGCCCCGTCGAGGGGCGGCGCGTTGCTTCAGGGAATCTCCATCCGGACCGCGATGGCGGCGCTGGCGATCACCGCCGGATCGTTGTTCTCGGGATCGGACACGTCGAGGCCGCCCTTGACCACTTTCACCGTCACGATGCCGTGCGGCAGGGACGCCTTCACTTTCTCGGCGTCGACCTTGTCGGGCTGCTGCACGCCGATCGTGACATCGACGAACATGCCGGTCTTGGTGTCGATCTTGAGCGCCCGGATCATCGCGAGCGACGAGTGGTGCAGGGCGTCCTGCACGGCGCGCAGGGCGGCCTTGGTGTAGTCGCCGCCGTGCAGGTCGTTGCCGGTGCCGAGTTCGAGGATCACGCGCTTGGCGGTCATGGTCTTGGCTCCCTCACAGGTCGAGCCGGACGATGGCGGCCGCCTGCGCGATCACCGTCTTGTCCGTGCCGGCTTCGTTTTCGATTTCGAGCCCGCCCTCGACGACTCTAACGGTGCCGGTGCCGTGCGGCAGGACCGCCAGCACCTGCGCCGTGTCGACCTGGTCGGGCTGGGGCACGCCGATCAGGACCTCGACCACCATGTCGTCGCTCGACTTGCCCAGCGCCGTCGCGACGGTGAGCGAGTTGTGCCACAGCGCGTCGCGCAGGGCGCGCACGGCGGCCTTGGTGTAGTCGCCGCCCCTGATATCGGTGCCCATGCCGATCTCGAGGGCCACCTTCTTCAACGCCATGGCTTTCTCCCGTCAGGATTTCGCGAGGCCCGCCTTGATGAGCAGCGGCTTCACGTCGACATAGTATTTTTCGGCGAAGGCGCGGAATTCGGCGGGGTTCTTGTCCCACGGCACCTGGATGAACTTGGCGAGATATTCCAGCACCTTCGGCTCGGCCGAGGCCTGCTTGAAGGCCTGGTAGAGCGAATCGACGATCGCCGGCGGCATGCCCTTGGGGCCCAGCAGCCCATAAGGGCTCTGGCCCACGACGTTGACACCGAGCTCGATCATCGTCGGGGTGTCGGGATAGCGCGGGATGCGCTTCTCGGTGGCGAAGGCAAGGACGCGGCACTTGCCGTCGTCGACGAACGGCGCCCACTGCGCGGCGTCGGCGATGAACTGGATCTCGCCGCCCATCAGCGCCTGCATCCATTCGGCGCCGCCCTTGTAGGGAACGTGCGTGAACTTCGCACCGGTGGCCTGCTCGACCTCGATCATCATGAGCTGGCCGGTGCCGCCGACGCCGGAGGTGCCGAAATTATACTTGTCGGGATCCTTCTTGCCGGCGGCGATCATGTCCTGGAACGTCTTCCACGGAGAGTCGGCGCGCACGACGATGCCCATCGTGTAGCCCGACAGGCCGGTGATGTAGGTGAAGTCGGTCAACGGATTCCAGCTGGTCTGCTGGTAGTGCGGATAGCGCAGCGTGTTGATGCTCATGACGGCCAGGGTCTGGCCGTCGGGCTTGGCGTTGAGCAGCATGGCCGGCGCCAGCGTGCCGGCGGCGCCGGGCTTGATATCGATGATGATCTGCTGGCCCAGGATCTTGGCCACGGTCTCGCCGAGCAGGCGCATGTGCACGTCGGTCACGCCGCCCGCCGCGAACGGGTTGTAGATCGTGATCGGCTTGTCGGGTTTCCAGCGGGGCTGGGCGCGGGCGATCCCCGGGATGATCAGGGGGGCGGCGAGCGCCGTCGCCCCGGCAAGGGCGGCAAAGCGGCGGCGGTCGATCGAGACCGGCTGGGACATGAACGTCTCCTCCTGCTTCTTGTTTTTGTGCACACGGCGAAACGGCTGCACGAGGCAGCCGTCCGGTCGTTCCATAGCGTCTTGGCGAAGGCGCGTTAAGCGCTACTTCCGGCGCGCGGCGTCGAGGCTCCAGGGACCGGGCCCCGCGGCGGCAAAGTAGAGGAAGACGAAGGAAAAGAGGATCGCGAGCTCGCCGGCATTGAGGATCGGGTAGAAGCCGCGTGGGGCGTGGGCCATGAAGTAGGCGACGGCCATCAGGCCGGACATCACGAAGGCGACGCTGCGGGTGAAAAGGCCCAGGATCATCAACACCCCGCCAACGAGCTCAAGGACGCCGGCGATGCCTGGCAGCGACATGAGGCTGAGGTTGGCGAACATCGGCACGACCGGAATTTTCAGGAGCTTGGCGGTGCCGTGCTGGAGGAAGAGCAGTCCTGTCATGATGCGCAGGATACTGAGCAGGCGCGGTGCCCATGCCGTGCCGAGGGCGTCCAAATTCATCGCGATAAATCCCCAAAGGATAATTGTCGTTATCCCGTCCTGAGGGCGGCTCGGACTTTCGACAAGCGATGGCACGGTAACCGGGTTACCGACTCGTCAGTGAAGCCGCTCACCGTTCGACGATCCCGTTCGACGATCCCGTTCGACGATCCCGGTCGACGATCCGCGCCGTGGGGGCGGCGCGTGCGTGCGGGACGTGGGGGTGACACCGGCGGACGTGGGGGTGACGCCGGCGATAGCCCCGTGTGCGCAGCGCGTGGACCGCGCGATCGCGCAGTCTATGGCTCTGGCTGTCGTCCTGCCGTTCTCGACTGCCTCGGTCCTCCCTCACCGGCGCGGTGAACGAGGCAGGCTCACCTCAGGCGACCGGGGTCGGCGGGCCCGGCGGGTGCGGCACGGGCGTGGGGTGATCTTCCGGCATGGGAATGCCGGGCGGCATCGGCATCTCCGGCGGCACCGGATCGACCTTGCCGGGGACGGGCGGAACGGACGGGATCTCCCGCGGCGGATCGGCGGCCTGGAACGTCATCGTCACTCTCTCCTGTTGGTTCGTGCAGATTCCAAAACGAATGCCCGCCGTGAGGCGGGCATTCGGCGTCGGATGATCGAGGACTAGCGGTCCTTGTTCTGCGGCTGCTGCTGAGGCTGACCAGGCTTCTGGTTGGGCTGCTGGTTCTGCTTCTGCTGCTGCTCCCGCTGGACCTGCTCGTTCTGCTGGCGCTCGCGATCCTGCTGCTGCGAAGGATTCTGCTTCTGGTCGTTCATGGCGGCTCTCCATGTTCGCCGCAATCGCCGGAATGGCAATCGCTTCTGACAAAACGCCGGGTTCGGGAACGTGGTTGCACGTCGCGCCGTTTCTTGCGGTGCCGTTGGAGCAGATGCCGAACACGCCACTCCGGAGAGCTTCCGATGATCCGCACGCTCGCAGGTGCCGCAGGCCTGGCCGTCGCGTTCGCCGCCGCACCGCACTTTGCCCTCGCAACCCTCGCCAGGGTGGTCGTCGCCGTCGATTTCAAGGCCAACGTCGTTTCGCAGGAGCAATCCCACCGCTCAGGAGTTTTATCATGAAGACCATCGCGCGAGTCTATGACACCTACGGCCAGGCCAGCCAGGTGGTGGCCGACCTCGAGGCGGCCGGCGCCCCCTCGTCCGACATCAACATCATCGCCAATCGCTATGTCTGCGAAGAGAGCGCGCGGGCCGAGGAGCCGTCGGGCGCCGGCGCCGGAGCCGGTATCGGCGCGGCCCTGGGCGGCACGGCAGGCCTGCTGGCGGGCCTCGGCATGATTGCCATCCCGGGTCTCGGTCCGGTCGTTGCGGCCGGGGCCCTGGCGGCGACGGCCATCGGCGCGGCCGCGGGTGCGGCGACTGGCGGCGTGGTCGGCGCCCTCGTGGCGTCCGGCGTGCCGGAGGGAGAGGCGCAGGTCTATTGCGAGGCGGTGCGCCGGGGTGGGACGATGGTGAGCATGCGCACGTCGGAGGCCGACGAGCAGCGCGTGCTCCTCATCATGGATCAGCACCGCCCTATCGACTCTGTCTCGCGCGAAGCCGACTACCGCAAGACCGGCTGGACGAGCTTCGACCCCGAGGCCGAGCCCTATACGCCCAGCCAGGCCGAGATCGAGCGCCTGCGCCGGCCCTACACCGCCTGATCGATTGGATCGTTCGGCGCGGTGACGACCGGAAGGAGATTATTTCTCCGGCACTTTGCCGATGCGCTCGACGGCGACCCTGAGCCGGGCTGCATCCGTGTCGAGGAAGGTCTTGAACGCGGGCGCATCGAGATAGGCGACCGGCGTCTCGACCTTGGCCATCGCTTCCTTGAACTCCGGATCCTCGACCGTGCGCCGGACCGTGTCCCGCAGGGTCGTGACGATCGGGGCGGGCGTCGCGGCGGGCGCGAACAGTCCCGACCAGATGTAGAAGGTGGCGTCGTAGCCCAGCTCCTTCATGCTGGGCACGTCGGGCAGCGAGGCCAGGCGCTTGTCGCCCCATACGGCCAGTGCCCGCATCTTCCCCGCCTTGATCTGGCCCATGGCCGCCGACGGGCCCGACGCCAGCGCGTCGATCTGGCCGCCCAGCAGCGCCGCGACCGCGGGTCCGCCACCCTGATAGGGAATGTGGAACAGCTTGATGCCGGCGGCATCGGCGAAGATTTCCATGGCGACGTGAAGCGTGCCGTAGACGCCCGACGAGCCGTAATTGATGGTCCCGGGCTTCGCCTTCGCGGCCTCGACCAGATCCTTCAGCGACTTGTAGGGTCCGTCCTCGCGTACGACCAGGACCGTGGGATCGGCGCTGATCAGGGCAATGGGCGCGAACTGGTCGAGTTCGTAGGCCGGTGGGCGGCCTTGCAGGCGATCGGCCACCGGCAGGACCGAGATCGACGACAGCGCCATCAGGATCGTGTAGCCGTCGGGCGCCGAGCGCGCGGCCTGGGCGGTGCCCACCGAACCGCCGGCGCCGCCCTTGTTCTGCACGACGACCGACTGCTTGAGCAGCTTGCCCATCACGTGGGCCGTCGGCCGGCCCGTGATGTCGGCCACGCCGCCGGGCGGGAAGGGCACGATCATGGTGATCGGCCGCGACGGATAGGCCTCCTGGGCCCGGAGCGGAACGGCGAGCGGCAGCATCGCCGCGCCGGCCAGCAGGGAACGCCGTTTCATTGTTTCCTCCCTTGCGTCTGGTTGCTCACTTGCCCGTGGCGCCGGCCTTCGCCGCACCGGCCCGCGTGCCGGGATAGGTCGCGGTGAAGCCGAACATGGTCGAGAGCGCGTCGGGCACCATGATCTTGTCGATGTCGTCGAGGCCCGCGGTCTTGGTGGGCTTGAGGCCCAGAACCAGCGGGCCGCGGGGCGCCTTCCAGTCGCCGACGAAGGAGGCGAAGGCGTCGAGGGCCTTCAGCGTCTCTCCGGTCTGCGCCTGGGCGAAGCCGGCCAGCGCGCCGAGCGCGGTCGCGATCAGCTCCTCGGACTTGATGCCTTCCTCGCTGGCGACGGCGGGGATGAGCTTGGCCAGCAGCTCCTTGTCGTCGATCGTGAAGGAGGCGCTGCGCAGCCGGCCCTCGTCCATGGCCGCATTCATGTCGGTCTTGTCGCCCACCCCGTCGAGAATCATCGACAGCGCAAAGCGCGCCTGGCCGCGCAGGGTCACTTCAAGCACGTTGAGGGTCAGCACCCTGGCGGCCGGATCGATGCGATAATCGAGCGCGATGTCGAACGGCACCTTGGGGACCCCATAGGGTTCGAGGGCGGTGAACATCTCGTCGTCGCCCGTCATGCCCTCCATCCTGAGCCTGGCGAAGCGTGGCACCGGGTCGTCCTTGCCCTCTGTCTTGAGGCGGTCGAAGTCGAGCTCCTCGACCGTGATCCTGTCGATCTTGATCGTGCTTTCCTTGTCGCCGGTCGCGGCGCTGGCCGGGACGGTCGCGACGACGTCGTTCAGGATAAAGCCCGAGGCGCCGAGCGGCTGGGCGCTGGCATAGCGGAGCTTCTCGACTTGGAACCGGGGCTTGATCTCCTTCTCGAAGCGCTCCAGCCCGTTCTGCGCCCAAGCGCCGCTCGCGACCCCGATCAACAGCAGCATCGACATCAGCGCCGCGACAACGATCCGCATGAAATACTCTCCTCACCCGATGGCTGAGACTAGCACAGACAGCCGCGTGGCCCGACGTGCGCTTCGTCACCCTATACCAGGGGAGGAATCGATTCCGTCACAGGGTCGGGGCATGGTGTGCCATCGACCACCTGATGGGAGACGGCAGATGATCCGCAAGGCAACGGCCGAATGGCGCGGCACCGGCAAGGACGGCAGCGGCGACCTCACCACCGATTCCGGCGTTCTTTCCAATACGCCCTATTCCTTCAAGACGCGCTTCCAGGGCGAGAAGGGCACCAATCCCGAAGAATTGATCGCCGCCGCCCATGCCGGCTGCTTCACCATGGCTCTGGCGTTTCAGCTGCAAGCGGCGGGCTTCACGCCGGCCTTGCTCGAGACCGAGGCGGCCATCTCGCTCGACCAGGACGGCGCGGGCTTCAAGATCAGCAAGTCGGCCCTGACCCTCGTGGCCGAGGTGCCGAACCTCGACCAGGCGACCTTCGACAAGCTGGCCGAGGCGGCTGAAAATGGTTGTCCGGTGTCGAGGTTGCTCAACGCGGAGATTACGCTCACCAAGACTTTGAAGTAGGATTTCGCCTGCAGTTCCGGGGCGTCGCATATTGCGGCGCCCCGTTACCCCGGGGGAGATTTCAATGCTTCGCATGTTCGTCCGTTCGCTGGCGTTGCTCGTGCTGCCGCTCGCGACGGCCTCGGCCCAGACGACGACGCTCAAGAAGGAGGACGCCGAGAAGATGGTGATCGGCCTCTATGCCGTTTCCATTGCCGTCGACACCTGCGACCTCGACATGACCAAGGACCAGGAAACGCGCCTCGAGTTCTGGATCGAGTGGGCCGAAAAGCAACTCAACATCGCCGACCGCAAGCTCGACAAGACCTACGACACGATGGAAAAGGAAGCGGAGAAGAACAAGAAGGACTTCTGCGAGAAGATGATGCCGGTCGCCAAGCAGGCGCTGAACGATCTTCCCCCCGCCATGTAGGGCCAAGGGCATCCCAACTTTCCGTCATCTCGACCGAGGACCGAAGGCCCGAGTGGAGAGATCTTCTTTCCAATTAAAACCGTCAAATTGAGGAAAAGAGGTCCCTGCACTCGCTTCGCTTCGCTCCGGTCGGGACGACGGATTGTTGGGCAAAGCGATTGCCGTGGATGCAGGGGCGGTTCTTTACTTCCCCAGTTCGATCCACGCTGGCGCGTGGTCGCTCGGACTTTCCCGCCCGCGTTCTTCCCGGTCGACGCCGCCGCGCTTCAGGCGCGGGGCGAGGCGGGGGCTGAGCAGCAGGTGATCGAGGCGCAAGCCGGCATCGCGCTCCCAGCGATGCCGCTTGTAATCCCAGAAGGTGTACATCGGCTCGTCGGGATGAAGCGTGCGCAGGCCGTCGGTCCAGCCCTGCGCCAGCAGCCCGTCGAACGCCGCCCGCGGGGCCGGCTGGACCAGCGCATCGTCCTTCCACGAACGCAGCGAATAGATGTCGAAGTCGGTCGGCACGACATTGTAGTCGCCCGCCAGTACGACCGGCGCGCCGCTCTTAAGCAGCAACTTCGCGTGTCTCTGCAGGCGTCGCAGCCAGTCGAGCTTGTAGGCGAATTTCGGGCCGGGCTGCGGATTGCCGTTGGGCGCATAGAGGCAGCCGACGATCATCCCCTTCACCGCGGCCTCGATGTAGCGGCTCTGCACGTCGCTGCGATCGCCCGGCAGGCCCTTGCGCGTCAGGACCGGTTCGGCCTTGCGCCCGAGGATGGCGACGCCATTCCAGGTCTTCTGCCCCTGCCGGCGCGATAGCCTGCGCGCCGCAACTCGGCCGCGGGGAAGGCGTCGTCGGCCGCCTTCAGTTCCTGCAGGCAGACGATGTCGGGCCGGGCACGCTTCAGCCAGGCCAGCAGGTTGGGCAGCCGCCGGTTCACGTTGTTCACGTTGAAGGTGGCGATCTTCATGGCGCTAGCGATAGCCTCCGCCCGCAGCTCGAAGAGCTCGGCGTAGCGGCCCTGCTGCGCCACCAGCTCCTCGTGCGTGCCCTGGGCCTCGACCTCGTTGCTGGCAAGAGAAGATGGGAATGAAAGTCTCCCGAATTCACGTCAAGCGGCGCGCCGACGTCATCGCCGACAATGGCGTGATCCATGTGATCGACACTGTCCTGATGCCGAAGTAACCCAGAGGGCGGCTTCCGCGCTCTGCAGGCTTGCGTTGGTCTGCGGCGAGGCTTGGAAGAAACACATACGCGCACTTCTTTTCCTATTTCAAAGGGGCCGCATGAAGGGCAAATCCGGCCCCTCGCTTTGCCTGCCCGGTGAAGCGGCAGGATTTGATATTCTGTTCTTCGCCAGATCACTTCCGCTTTAACTCTGTTCTCCTGGAACAAGCGAATTTTCGAGAGCGGTCACGTCGGCGCTGTGGCCTTTTGGTGACGAACTACGTCCCCTTGTCACCGCATTAACTCCCCTGCGGTGCGCACCAATTTCTATAACGCCGTGGTCTTCTCCGGGCTGCAGAACGTCATCCGGCTTGGCCCAGCAGGCAGATCATACGGGGAATTTGCCGGAACGCTCTCCTTCTGCCCGGGTTGGGGGTTGAATTGGTGGGCATGGGTCGTCGGGCTGAAGGTCCGGGTACCGACAATGAGCGTCTGGTAACGCCGGATCCGGGTGCGGGGTACGACTCTGTGGGACCTCAGGAGAGCCCCAGGGAGACGACCGGGGCGCCGGGCGGCTGGCCGCTGGTGGTACTTCTCTTTCTGTTTGGTGCCACTGTGGCCATTCCCGGCCTCGTCGCCGGCGGCCTGCTGCTCTATCGCGATTCGGAGGCGCAGACTGAGCAGGTCGAGCGCCGCCTCGAGCAGGTGGCCACCGATCTTTCCAACGACATCGATCGTGAGATCGGCCTGGTAATTGCGACCCTGACGGTGCTCGCGGGATCGGCGCACCTCGCCGTCGGCGACCTTCAGTCCTTCCATCAGCAGGCGGTGGAAGCGCTGCATCCGCAGGGGCTGCAGCTTGTCTATCGCGATCTCAGCAGCCAGCAGCTCATGAACACACGCCGCCCCTGGGGAACGGCCCTGCCGCGCTCGGACCTGACCGAGATCGATGCCGCGGTGCGCCAGACCCTGAAGCCCTACGTCTCCGACGTGGTCATGGGCGCGGTGGTCGGCGGCCCCATCGTCATTGTCACAGTACCCGTTCAGTTTGGCGGCGAGCTGCGCGGCTCTCTGAACATGTCGGTTGACCCTAAGCACCTGCTCACCATCATGCGCGGCCAGAAGCTGCCACCCAACTGGACTACCATCCTGATCGACCGCAAAGGCGTGGTCATCGCCCGCCTGCAGCGCCATGACGAATTCGTGGGCAAGCCGCTGCCGGCCCGTCTGCGGGGGACCCCCGACGGGCAGGTCGCAAGGAGCGTCAACCTCGACGATGTCGAGATGCTCCGGGTCGCAAGGACTTCGTCCCTGTCGGGCTGGCAGGCCGCCGCCGGCCTCCCGGTGGCGGTCGCGCATGCACCCTTCGTCCTCAACATCTGGTCGATCGCTGGCGCCAGCCTGTTCCTGCTTCTGCTGGCGCTGGGCTTGGCCGTGGTGGTGGCGCGGATGATCGCCCGGCCGATCCGGCAGATCGCGGGTTACGCCACTCTGCTCGAGGAGGAACGCATCCCGCCGCCGCTGCGCTCGCCGGTGCGCGAGGCCAACGAGGTCGCCGGGGCGCTGCGAACCGCTTCCGGCCGGCTGAGCGAGCGCACGCGCGAGCTGCGCCAGACGTTGGCCCGCTTCAATGCCGCCTTGCACGGCGCCGACATCGTCGTGTTCGTCGAGGGCCGCGACCGCCGCTTCACCTGGATCAGCGAAAGCGACGCCTACCCCGCACGTAATGTCATCGGCAAGCGCGAGGAGGAGCTGGTCGATGACCCCGCCCAGCGGGACAGCGCCATTGCGCTGCGTGAGAAGGTCTTCGCCACCGGCCAGCCACAGCAGGGCGAGCTGACGACGGGCAAGGGCGAGGCGGCCCGGCACTACCGCCAACGCCTCGAGCCGATACGCGACGACGACGGCGAGGTCGCGGGCATCCTCGGCGTATCGGTCGAGATCACTGCCCTCAAGAACCAGCAGGAACACAACATCATGCTGGTGCACGAGCTCGCGCACCGCTCGAAGAACCTGCTGACGGTCGTCCAGGCGATCGCGGGTGGAACGCTGCGCTCCGGCGGCGCCGACGAATTCATGGAGCGCTTCAGCGCGCGCCTTCACGCGCTGGCGCTGCTTCAGGACCTCGTCGTCTCGGGCTCCCGTGGCAGCGTCGAACTGGGCCACCTCGTGCGGACGCAGCTCGCGCCCTTCGCCGAGCCAGGCAAGCGGCTGGAAATCGCCGGTCCTGACATTAAGCTGCGGTCCGAGGCCGCCAACATGCTCGGCATGGCGCTGCACGAACTCGCCACCAACGCCACCAAGTACGGTTGCCTGTCGGTGCCCGAAGGCACCGTCCTCATCGCCTGGCGACTCGAGCCCGACAGCGACGGCGCGCAACGCTTCCGTCTCAGCTGGCGGGAGCGCGGCGGACCTCCGGTCGTCAAGCCGGCGCACGGCGGCTTTGGCAGCCGGGTGGTGATCGACATGACCGCGGCCAGGCTGAGTGGACAGGTTACGCTCGACTATCTGGCCGACGGTGTCGTGTGGCAGGTCGATGCCCCGGCAGACAGCGTGATGGACTGACGGAACGTTTAGGGAGTCGATTCGTTTAAGGACAGTAGAATCCGCACTAAGTCTTACAGATAGTAGAGGTGGAAATACGGTGAACAGCCGCAATAATATATTGGCTCATCAGGTAATCGAGTGGGTGAATTTGAAGCATTTCAGAGCGCCGGCAGCATGCAGGTGAGGACCTTGAGCCGTAGATATTCTTCGTCGCG
>Ga0209702_10001738_pt1 | contig 40374 bp, 39 predicted proteins | sample FRY01_FD_187210 | JGI IMG/M metagenome (GOLD analysis project Ga0209702, IMG submission 187210) | Freshwater microbial communities from Lake Fryxell liftoff mats and glacier meltwater in Antarctica - FRY-01 (SPAdes) (version 2) | ecosystem: Environmental > Aquatic > Freshwater > Ice > Glacier...
CTCTTCGCGAAAACGCTCCACGCCGGCTTCGGCCGCCGCCTGCTTCTCAGGATCATTAGATGAGTCTGGCATTTAAATGGCCTAAATTAGGATACGCGCATTTTCAAGAAACTTGAATAACGACGGTCGACGCGGGCGGCGGAACGGAAAAAGAGTCGGGGGCTACCATGCCAGCGATTAGACAGGCCATCCTCGGCCTATTCATACGGCCTCCAATCCGACGATGCCCACGCTGTGAGAAACCTCTTACCGACCCCCTCGATAAAAATGTGCCAAAGTAGTGCTAAGCTGGCCGCACTAACTTCCGTGCCTGGGTTGCGAAAGAGCGAATCGCCTGCTGCTGTTCGCCGAGGCTCATGCCGGACTTAGCCTTGATGGTCGGGCAATAGGCAGTGATGAGATAATTGACGATCTCGCCCTCTGTGGCATTCGGATTGCGCAAGCGCAGCCGGTCGACGGCCGCGGCTGTCTCCTTAATTCCACCGGCGCCAAGCTGCCGGCCCACACTATCGATTTGGCCTGGAGTCAAGCCCAGAGTACTTCCGGCTCGCTGGGCAGGCGCGACGGGGCAATCGAGATCGCCGGGGGAGTGTGAGGGTCCAGGATCTGCGGCCGTTTTTGGCATTTGGGTGGATTGAGACGAAGCCGCGGGTTGGGACGACTGGGAGTTTTCCGAAGTGCGCGAACAGGCCGACAGCAAGGTCAGAACGGCCGTCCCGATTATCAAGGTGTACGACTGCTTGAGGCTCATATTCTCAACTCCAAAAAAGCGATAGGGAGGGGACCGCGGGCACTCGCGCGAATGTCCAAATACGGTGGAGACTTCAACCGGTCGATGCAACACATGCATTAATCGCATTGCTGAGTTGTGGCCCAGCTTCTACTAGGACGGCTAGCGGCCTTTTCCTCTGACAAGCCCGTGCGCAAGCTCGTTGGCGTTGGCAAGTGCCTACTACAGCACGCCCAGAACCCTAAGGACAATTACTATAACCACTACGGTCAGTACTAACCCGATAATACCCCTCATTTGATCATTCCCTCTTAAGCTGACAGCGATTACGTTTCGCAATTAGTAATGAACACAACCAACCATTGAGGCGAATGTTCCGGCTGGAGGGAAATGGCCGCGTGACCGGCGCCTTCAATGTCGTTTTGGAAGCGCTCGGGACCATCTTCTAATTGATCAAGGCCCTGTCCGTTCCACCTATAGCAAGCATGGAGTTCTATACCGCCGTGGCTGGCCCATGTCGTCGCAAATGGCGCCCTTTTGCGGGCTGATAATCTGGTGGAACACGCGAGGCCACAGTCCCCTAACGCGTAAGACCCCAGAAATCCGCTATGTGGCGGGTCGAGGAAATGCCGACTTCCAGCATATATTTGCCCTCTTTCCCGAGACCCTCGTCTCCCGCAGCGCTGATCGGAGTGCCGTGTCCCATTCTCTCGATGATGTATTCCTCGATCACCACCCGCCCGTCCGCGTTGCACCAGACATGCCGGGTAAAGCCATCGACCATCTCTAACCGTGTGGGCGGCCCTTCGACCTTGTGAATATTCTGCCACTGCCGGACGATGGAATCGGCGTTAGAACTGTCGACGGTCCTATCGCTGCCGCCATGCCAGACCGAGATGGTCGGCCAGCGACCGGTGAATTTCGAGGCTCCGCGCACGAGCGCGTCGAGCTTGCGATCCGACAGGCCGCCATATCCCTTCATAAGAAAGAGCGCCTGCATCAGGGTGCGCGCGCTGCGGTATGGCAACCCAGCGATGATCGCGCCTCCCGCGAACACCTCCGGATAGGTCGCCAGCATCACAGATGTCATGGCTCCACCCGAGGACAACCCCGTGATGAAGACGCGCGAAGGATCGACCGCGTGATCATCAACCGTCTGCCTGATCATCTGACGAATAGAAAGTGGTTCACCGCCGCCGCGGTGGCTGTCGCCAGTCCTGAACCAGTTGAAGCTGCCAAGGGCATTGTTCGTCCGTCTTTGCCCTGGGAAAAGGAGCGCCACCCCACATTCGTCGGCGAGAGCAGACCAGCCTGCTCCGTTATCATAGCTCTCCGCCGACTGGGTGCTGCCATGCAGCACAACAACGAGCGGACCGTTTTTCGGAAAGTTCTTGGGAATATAGGTGTCCGCGCGCAGCGACCCAGGGTCAGTTCCGAAACTGTTCAGAACGGCCAGGCGATCGCGGGTATGTGAAAATATCGACATGCGGACTCCTTTGCCGGAGCCCGGTTTAGACCACCTATATGAGAACGCACCGGACCGAAAAATGTTTCCGCTGGGGCGCGATGACGCTGAATGCATCCGTTGTGGTTGATGACAAACCACAAGACTAGGTGGGACACCGCAAAGTTAGGATGCTGCGGGAGGCATAAGGTCATTTCCCACCCATTAGCGGCCATCTGACCTCGCTTCGGGTATAAAAAGCTGTCAGTCCGATTTCAGGAAAGCTGGATCTTCTCTCAACGGCCAAAATCGGGCGCAAAACGGACATGAAAAAGTAAGCTGTGAAACGTCCGCAAGTGGGTCGTAAGCGGTCATTCGAGAAAAACCTTCTCCGGCAAACAGCTAAAGCTTCACCCGCACGCCCAATCGCGCGCTGATCGGAGCGCCGGGCTGAATGTTGTCGTCCCCATGCGCGCTGGGATAATAATTCTCGTCCAGCAAATTCTCGACATTGAGCTGGACCGACAGCCGCTCGCTGACATCGAAGAATACTGCCGCATCGACCCGCCAATAAGATGGCAGCACCACATTGCTGCTAAAGGATGCGAATTGCTCATCCTGATAGATCGCGCCCAGACCGATCCCGAAATTGTCGGTGATCTGGACCCGGTTCCATGCTGAGATTTGGTTCTCCGGCAATTGCTGCAAGCGGGTACCTGCGGGTCCGGCGGAGGTGGTAGTTTGCAACTCACCATCCAGATAGGTGTAGCCAAGGCTGGCCTGCCAATTTGGCAAGATGTTGCCAACCAGGCTGATTTCGATCCCCTCGGTGCGGCTCGCGCCCGTCAGGATTGTCAGGCCGCTATTAGCCGGATCGGGGGCCTGGCTGTTGCTGCGGTCGAGCCGGAAAAACGCTGCGGTCAGGAACAGATCTGACTGGATCAGCCATTTTGCGCCAATCTCGTAATTGGTGAATTTCTCCGGCTCGAATGATGCAGTGGTATCGGACAGGAGCAGGAATTGATCGCCCGATTGCGGCAGAAAGCTTTGTGTATAGCTGCCATAAAAGGACAGCGTATCGCCTGGTTTCAGCACCACACCGAAACGCGGGCTGAATTTCTCATCCACGCGCGAACCGGCGGCGCTGGTTAGTAATTCAACAGTGTCCAGGTCGAACCGGTCCCAGCGAACGCCGGCAATCAGTTCAATATGCTCGCCGATCTTGATCTGGTCTTGCACATAGACCGAGAATGTTTCCAGCTGGCTGTCGCGGCTGCGGATGGTGTCGGTTAGCGAAACGGGCGGGACGAAAATCAAATCCGCCAGCGGCACAGTGGTAGTGGCGACAAGCCCGGTACCATCGTCAAACAGGACATTGCGGCGGCTGTTCTGAGTGTCTTGCGTTCCGCCCTCGATACCGAACAGAACCGTATGATCGAGCGCGCTAGTTTGTACTTCCCAGACCAGATTGGCCTGCGCGATCAAATTCTCCCGCGCGGTCAGATCGCGGTATCCGGACAGGCTTACATTCGTGCCATCAGTCCCGCGCGGCAGGACATTGGCATAATCCTTGTCGTAATTGGCATATTGGATGGAGGCATTGGCAGTCAGATTGTCACTAAACCGGTGGTCGATCCGGGCGCGGGCAATATGCGTTTCGGCGGTTGCATAGTTGAATTCCGGATCACCAAAGAATGTGGAATCGAAGCCGTTTAGCGGACCATCGACGGTAGCAAGGTCTCCGTCACTCAGTGCCGGCACCCCGCGATCCGTCACACGGGCATCGTCATCGTAGGAGTATGTTGCGGTAATTCTTGTATCCGGACCAACCTGTGCCGCGATGGTCGGCGAAATACCGATGAAGCGGCCCTCGTAGAAGTCGCGGTCATTGGCGAATTCTTCGTAGGCCGCGTTCAGGCGGGCCGCAAAGATGTCGTTCAGCGAATGGTTGACGTCTGCAGCCAGAGCAAATGCACCGAACGTATTCACCGATCCCTCGAGTTCAGAAAAGGCATCGCCAGCCCGCGCAGTTTTGCTGACGCGGTTGACCACACCGCCGCCGCCGCCGCGCCCGAAAATGAGCGCATTCGCGCCCTTGAGCACTTCGATCTGTTCGATATTATACAGCGAGCGATAGTATTGCGCATCGTCACGCAGGCCGTGGAGGTAAAAGTCGGCCGAGCTTTCCTGACCGCGGATGAAAATCTCGTCGCGGTGGCCCTCGCCAGTTTCGATCGAGATACCGGGAATATAGCGCAGGGCATCGCCCAACTGCCGAATCGCCTGATCCTGCAACTGATCATCGGTAATCACCGCTACGGCCTGCGGGACGTTGATCAGCGGTGTGGGGGTTTTGGTGGCAGTGGAACCATCGTCCGTGCCATATCCATTTGCAACGCCGGTCACCACAATCTCCGCCGGGAGGTAATCGCGTACAGGCTGTTCATCGGCTTCGGCCAGCGCTGGGGCGATCGGTAGGGCAAGAGCGGCGCCGCAAAGCAGGGCCGAACGGATGGGTAGTGACAACATGACATTCCTTATTGAGAACCATTCTCGATACTGAGAGCGTGCTAATGAGAATGGTTTGCAATTGCAACCATTGATCTTGGCTTTTCTCAAAAAATACCGTGCGCTAGGGGGTGTGCAACATTCTGATCGGAGTATCCCCATGAAAGCGACAATCTGGCACAATCCCAAATGCGGCACGTCTCGCAATACTCTGGCGATACTGGAGGAGCGGGAGGGGATTGATCTGACGGTTGTCCGCTATCTGGAAAATCCGCCGACTCGGGAAAAGCTGGCACAGCTTTACCGAGATGCCGGGATGGCGCCGCGTGATGCGCTCCGGTTGATGGGCACCGATGCGGAAGAACGCGGGCTAACCAGCGCTGATGATGACACGGTTCTGGATGCGATGGCGGCCGAGCCGATTCTGATCAATCGGCCATTGGTGGAAACGGAGAACGGCGTTCGGTTATGCAGGCCCAAGGAAACTGTCGAGGAAATCCTCTGACCTGCCGCTAACGGTCCGCCGTCAGAACTTCGTCAGCTGACAATGAACGCCAGCCGATCACCAGCACGGTAAAGCACAGCCCGATAATCACCGCGAATGCAAGCCAGTCAGAATGGCCGTAAAGCCACACACCTATGGCGGGCGCAACGACAAAGGCCGCTCCAGTAGCGGAAGAAACGACGCCGGACGCCTCACCTTGTTCCTTGCGGCTCACAGCCAAGGATGCGCCCGCGTTAAAGCCGGGACGGAACAGGCCAAAACCGAGCGAGGCGACGGAATAGCCAAGGGCAATCCCATGCAGTTCCTGCGCGGCGCCAAATATCGTGGTGCCCACTGCCGCCAGGCAGCAGCCCCACAGGACTGCGGCACGCGGCCCCAGTTTCAGACGCGGGATCAGGCCCCATTGCGCCAACAGCGTAGCAATCGCACCGCACATCAGCACAATGCCGATATATCCTGCGGCGATTTCCGGGGTCCCGCGCAGGCCCAATCGGTCGAGCACCAGAAAGCCGGAAATGCCCAGCACCATCGCATGTGCGTGGCCGCCAAGTAGGCCGGCGATGACCCACGGGCGCAGGCGCGGCTCCCACCAACCAAGTTTCTTTGGCGCTGCTTCTTCGCTCTCGGGCGAACTCTCATCGTCCTCATCTGATCCGGGATCGCGGCTGGCCCCGCCAGAGCCATAGGGCGCATCATAGGCTGATCCGCGCGCAGCGTATTGGGGCTCGTCGTTCGGCAGGAAAATGCGCAACGCGATCAACGTTACGATGCCCAGAACGGTGAAGGCAATGAATGGCCCCGTCAGTCCGAGGCCGGGGAACACCAACAACGGTGCCAATGCGGGGCCAATTACGGTGCCAAGTCCAAAGCTCGAAGCGATCAAGGAAAGGGCTTGCGTACGTTCCGACCGTGCGGTGCGTGAAGCAACATAGGCCTGGACGGCTGGCGGCGCTGCAGAACCATATCCGCCATAAAGGCTGCGCGCTGCCGCGAATAGCAACAAAGTCCAAAGGGCGGGCAACCAGCCATTCAGGCCAAACCACAGCACCAGGCCGCACAGGGCCATCGATGTGGTGAAGCCGACGAGCCCAAGCGCCATCATCGCCTTGCGCCCCCGCTGATCGGACTTACGCGCCCAGATCGGTGCGCATACAACCCACAGCAACGCCGACCAGCTATAGGCCAGGCTAATCCAAACATCGTCCACGCCCAGCGATGTGCCGATCGCGGGCATCACCGATTGCATGGCGGTATTGCCAGCCGCGGTGGTCAGCATAACCGCAAACAGCAAAGCCATGCGGTTGCGCGAAATTGGGCGTACCGGCGGCGTAGCTCCGATTAAGGGGGGTGGGGTAGCGTGTGTCATAACCATTTCGGCGCTAGGCCGGTGTCCCATCACTTGCAATAAGGATGGGCATTTGCCAACGCCCACAGATCACCCGGCGGTAACGCCGAGGATAGCAACCGGGAAGCTTTTTGAACAATTCCAACAATGCCGCCGCCGTCGCCGCCAGTCGTGGCCGTAAACCCAGTGGCTTAGCCCGGTTGTTGAGCCAATGGGGAGTGTTCTTTCGCGGGTTTGTCGAACACCCCAAGATGGTCGGATCGATTATTCCGTCCTCGCGCTTTACCATCGCCAAGATGCTGGCGCCGGTGAAATGGGACGAATGCAAATTATTCGTGGAATATGGCCCGGGAGTGGGAACATTCTGCGGACCGGTACTGGAACGGTTGCGTCAGGACGGTGCATTGTTGGTGATCGACACCAACCCGCTTTTCATCGACTATCTCAACCGTACAATCACTGACAGCCGCTTTGCCGCGGTGCTGGGGTCTGCAGCTGATGTGGAACGGATTGTGCAAGAACACGGCCATGACCATGCCGATTATGTCCTGTCCGGATTGCCGTTCTCAACCCTGCCTACTGGTGTGGGGCCAGCGATCGCGGAGGCAACGCATAATGTCCTGCGCCCCGGCGGCGCATTTCTGGTCTATCAGTTTTCCGCCGCGGCCCGCGATTTCATGTCAGTACATTTTTCACAGATTGATCAGGGCTTCGAATTGCTCAATATCCTGCCGTGCCAGCTGTTTTGGGGCTGGAAGGACGACGCGGTCTGATCGCGTCAGGGCAGCCAATCAGCCGCTCTAAGCAACCTTTAATTATTCGAATGTTTCGCTGACCGAGGCCGCTGTTGGCCCCGAAAGTTGGCGATAGGTCGCGCTGATTACAGCTACGATCAGAACCGCCCAGATAGCACTGACCAGCCCGTTCAACGCACCACCGATCATTGCGGCCACTGAACCGGTTCCCAGCATCGCCACAAACAGCCCGGAAATCAGGCCAAACACTGCCGCTACCACGACCACTGCCAAGCCCAGCAGGAAGAAAAACAGCAGGAGACGCAGGCTATTGCCCTTGGTCGCGTTCCAAGATGCCTTCAGTGCGTTCACCGGATTGAGAATGCCGCCGATCACCATGGCAGGCGCGAGCAGTGTGACTTTGATCATCACATAAATCAGGGCGACAGCAGCGATGATCCCAACCAAAACGCCAGCAACTGGACCGCCAAATGTTGCAGCCAGTCCAACCGGGACGCCCAAAATAACGGCAAGAGCCAATACCAGCAGTATTTGAGCTACGAGATAGGGCAACAAGGTTTTAACGCCTGTCGAAATGGCATCGCCCACTGTCGGACGCTGATCAGTGAACAGCGCAAACAGCGATAGCGAACCGATTGCATTGATCAGCGCCAGGACAAATATCCAAATGCCATTGGCTGAATAAAATTCTGTCATCGCAGCCATCGGATCATCAGGGTTCATATCCGTCGGCCCTGCCGCGACTCCCGGCGCGATTACGGCCAGAACAATAGCGGGCAGGAACACGAAAATACCCGCGATAATCGCGACCAATTCACGATTGGCGGAGATCATGCGCGTGGCCTCGTTCCAAGCGGCGCCCATATCCAATTTCATCACCACGTACTCCCCCAAACCAAAACAAGCTTCTTGATAAACCGGACAGGGGTCGCCACGCAAAGGAAATGGTAAAAAACCTTTCCCCAACCCATCCGACTGGCTTGCCAGCAGGGGTCGAATGCCGCCGCGAGACCGGCCAGATGCCCTACCGTGAGGCGTTGGAGGCGATGGATGTCCGCAATCGCGCGATTTCCAGCGGAGAGGCTAGCGAGCTCATCTGGCTGCTCGAACATCCGCCGGTTTACACCGCCGGGACCAGCGCGGCAGCGGGCGAATTGCTCGACCCGCGTTTCGAGGTGGTCGAGGCGGGGCGCGGCGGGCGTTACACCTACCACGGGCCGGGCCAGCGGATCGGCTATGTCTTGCTCGATTTGACCAAACGCGGGCGGGACGTGCGCCAATTCGTCAATGCGCTTGAAGGTTGGGTAATCGATACGCTGGGCGATATCGGAGTGGAAAGTTGGCGCGCCGAAGGTCGGATCGGTATCTGGACCCGCGATGTCGATGGCAGTGAGGCAAAGATCGGCGCGATTGGGGTCCGCGTGAGGCGCTGGGTCACAATGCACGGTTTTTCCGTAAATCTGGACCCGGATCTGTCCCATTTTTCCGGCATTGTTCCCTGCGGGATTGCAGAATATGGGGTCACAAGTCTGGCCAAACTGGGCATCCAGCTTGCACCGCAGGCATGGGATGAGGCATTGCTCGCACGCGCGGGGGATTTCCTCGCCGCGCTGGACGCATAATGCGGAGAAATCGAGTGAAGCGACTTGCTGTAGTTTTGCCTGTGGTGTTGGCGCTGGGCGCGTGCGGCAGTGATCCTGCGCCCGGGACTGACGGTGGGGGCACTACTTCGGGTGAAGTGCTGGAAGGATCGATCAGTGATGCAATGTTGCCGGTCGATACCGTCCAGTCGCAATCTCCACTGCTGGAAAAGGCGCCATCTGATGCTGGCGGGTCTGCCGGCGATGCAGCAGACAATAGCGCCGAAGCGTCAGAGCCAACCCCCGAGACGGAAGAACCCGCCCCGGAGGAGTGATCGGCTAAATTACTCGGCGGCTTCTTTTTCTTCTGCCATCGTTGGATAATCGATGTAACCAGCTGGGCCGGGCAAGTACCAACTGAAAGGCACATTCACGTTCGGTGCGAAGTCTGCGCCAACGCGAATCCGCTCCGGCAAATCCGGATTTGAGATGAACGGCCGCCCAAACGCAATTGCATCACATCGGCCCGATTCGACATCGGCCACGCCTTCCGCCGCATCGTAATCGCTGTTGAGCACCAACGGCCCAGAAAAAATCTCACGAAATACCGGGTCTTGCTTGGGAACATCGGTCGCTCCGAATGTGCCATTGGGGCCGGGCTGGCGCAATTCGATGAACGCTAGGCCCAGTTCCTCGATTACCTTCGCCGCAGCGGCAGATACAGCCGCCGGATCGCTATCGTTGCATCCTTGGGTGTCACCATTGGGGGAAAGCCGTACGGCAACGCGGTCCGCGGCCCAGACTGAAATCAGGGATTCCAGCACTTCGCGCAGGAAACGAACGCGGTTTTCCGGTGGGCCGCCATATTCATCGGTTCGCAAATTAGTGGTTTCGCGCAGGAATTGGTCCACCAAATAGCCATTCGCGCCGTGCAGCTGCACCCCGTCAAAACCGGCTTTCTTCGCGTTTTCGGCAGCATGGCGGTAGTCCTCAACCACGCGGGCGATCTCTGCGACTGTCAGGGCGCGGGCCTCAGCGTAATCCTTCTTGCCTTCCGGCGTGTGCGCTTGTCCCGGCGCGGTGGTGGCGGAGGCAGAAACGGGAGCCTCTCCGCCCAGGAACACTGGATGCACGATCCGCCCCATGTGCCACATTTGCAGGATGATCTTGCCGCCTTCTTCGTGCACGGCATCGGTAACTTTCTGCCAGCCGGCGACTTGCTCGTCGCTCCAGATACCCGGCGCGGACGGCCAGCCGAGACCTTCAACGCTGATGCCGGTGGCTTCACTGATGATCAATCCGGCGCTCGCGCGTTGGCGGTAATATGTCACCATCATCTCGTTAGGGACAAAGCCCGGCACATCGGCGCGGCCTCGGGTTAGAGGGGCCATTAAAATGCGGCTTTTGGCCTCGATGGCGCCAAGTTTTATCGGAGTGAAAAGAGCGTCGTGCACGATGGTGACCTTTTTGCTGTTCTGAAAACTTATAACGGCAGCTAAGGCGCGGTGATGGGCAATTCAACCACTGCACCAGCTGTCACTTCGCCGCCGCGCTGGCTGCTGGTGGCCGCATTACTGGCCGGAAATGTTGCTTTGTCGCTAGGGCCTTGGTCGGTTCGGCTGGCTGACAGCGGGCCTGTGGCCGCCGGATTCTGGCGGCTCTTTCTCGCACTACCTTTTTTAGCCATGCTGGCGCGCGCCAATGGAGAGCGGCTGGGAGGAATTGCCAAGCCAGCGCTGATGCTGGTGTTGCTGGCCGGTGTAGTCTTTGCGCTCGATCTGGCGAGTTGGCACGTCGGGATCGAGGCAACGCGGCTGGGCAATGCCGCGCTATTCGGTAATTCGGGCAGTTTGGTGCTGATGATCTGGGGCTTCCTGATGTGGCGGCGGCTGCCGCGCGGTACGGAATTGCTGGCAATAGTCTCGGCGCTGACAGGGGCCGCAATCCTGATGGGCACGTCGCTGGAAATCTCGCGCGAGACATTGGTGGGCGATTTGTTCTGCTTGCTCGCCGGATTATTCTACGCGGGATATCTTCTGATCTTGCAAAATGCGCGCGCTAAGCTCGGCAGTTGGAGCCTGCTGGCTTGGTCTGCGGCTGCCGGTGCGCCGGTATTGCTTGGTATCGCCCTGCTACGCGGGGAGCCGGTGTGGCCGACCAATTGGACCCCATTGATCGCGCTGTTCATCCTCAGCCAATTGGTCGGGCAGGGATTACTGGTGTTCTCGCTAAAGCACTTCCCGCCGCTGATCATTGGGCTGGCGTTGCTGACTCAGCCTGCTGTCGCGGCGCTGAGCGGGTGGTATGCCTTTGGTGAGATAATTGGGCCCGTGGATGTGCTGGGAATGGTGCTATTAGGCGCTGCGCTCGTCCTTGCGCGGGGGAGCCGCAAGCCGCCTCCTCAACCCGTTAATGCTTCAGCAAACAAGACATAGCGCGCTTCGACTTCCTGCAGATCAGGCCCGGAAAGGTGTTCGCGCACCTGTTCAATCAGCCGAAGTCCTTCGCGCTTTAGCGACGCTTTGCGCGTTTCATCATTGATTGGCGCTGCCGCATTGCGCAAAGTATCCAGCATCACCAGCGCCGCTGCCGGGCTGGTCGCCGCCGCAGTCCGGACATTGCCGAAGCCGCGCGCCAGATAATGTTCGAAATCATCCGGCAATGGGATGACGCGCGGTGCATCTTCGTCCTCCGAATCAACTACATATTTCTGCAAGTCCCGGGTGCCCAAATATGCCGTGGCTGTCCCCAGCCAGTGCATGGAGGTGATCGCTGTGAACGGATCGTTGGTGCCGGGCGATAATGCTCGCAGCGCAATTTCGACCAATTCATCAATCAGGAATTGTGGATCCTGTCCGGGCGTACGGGTGGCGCCAAAAGTAAATTCCGAGCGAACACAGTCGGCCAAGTCGTCGCTTACTTCGTTGTCGCAAACCTGCGCCAGCATCATTCCGGGATGGACGAAATCGCCGGTTCTTACTCCAAGCGCAATCCTTGTCTCGGCCGCCTTGGCGCGTGCGGCCATGCCTTCGAAATCAATCATCTGGATATAGCCGCTCTCGACTGCCAGAACCGGCTGGCCAGTCGGGGCCTGCTTGAGTTGGCGCCCCTTATTGGGGTCGGGATAAATCTTCCCGATGTCTTCGATCAGCTGCCGACCGATGCCCTCCAGCACGGTATTTATCCGAATGCTGGCGGGAATATGGTTGAGGAAGAACACCAGCACCGCGATTGATAAACCCATCAAGCCCATTGCGACGAGCAACGATAATTGTGGGACGAAGCCGGGCAACACCGTGGATGCGGCATCTGCAGCGCTAGCCGCAACTTCATCCTCCGTCCGAACGGTGCGAAGGACCACCAGTGCGTAAACGAAAGTGCCGATAAAGGTCGCGAGACTGAACTGGTTGCCCTTGTCCTGCATAAAATTCGTCAGCAGGCGCGGGCCGTATGTTCCGCTGGCATAGGCAACCGCAGCAATTGTGATCGAAAACACGGTCGAGGCCACTCCGATCATCGATCCGGCAATCACGGTCAGCAGATTGCTGGCCCCAGTGGGGCGAGCGGGGATAAGCCATGGCACATTATTGAGGGAATCGGCAAAACCGTTCCGGTCGAGCCAAACCATCACAAATGCCAGCACTGTCGCAATTATTGAAAACAGCGCTGGATAGAACCAATAGTTTGAATTGAGATTGGCCCACAGCCAACGGATGTATGATGTCATGATTAGCTAACGCGCAGAAGGCCGGTTCGGGTTCGGCGTGCTAGACCGGGCACTGGCTTACGCACGCCCCAGATCACCCATGCCGACAGTCCCGCTGGCCAAATCCAGCATCTTGTCGAGGCTCTTTTTCGCGCGCAGGCGCAAGCCTTCTTCGATCTCGATGCGGGGTTCCAGATCGCGCAAGGCGGTGTAGAGTTTTTCCATCGTGTTGAGCGCCATATAGGGGCAGATATTGCAATTGCAGTTGCCGTCCGCGCCGGGCGCACCGATGAAGTTTTTCTCTGGCAGCGCCTTTTCCATCTGGTGGATGATATGCGGTTCGGTCGCTACGATCAGCGTATCGCCGGGGAAAGTTTTCGCGAACTGCAAAATGCCGCTGGTTGATCCGACAAAATCGGAATGCTCGACGATATTTGCCGGGCATTCGGGGTGCGCAGCAATCGGCGCGCCGGGGTACTGTTCTTTCAGCTTCAGTAATTCGGTTTCGCTAAACGCTTCGTGCACGATACAGACACCGGGCCACAGCAGCATATCGCGGCCAAATTTACGGTTGAGATATCCACCCAAATGGCGGTCGGGGCCGAAGATGATCTTCTGGCTTTCCGGGATTTGTTGCAGGATCGTTTCTGCGCTGGAACTGGTCACGATTACATCGGACAGTGCCTTCACCTCGGTCGAACAATTGATATATGTCAGCGCGATATGGTCAGGATGCGCCTCGCGGAATGCGCGAAATTTATCCGGCGGGCAGCTGTCCTCAAGCGAACAACCAGCATCCATATCGGGCAGCACCACAATTTTTTCTGGGTTGAGGATTTTGGCCGTATCGGCCATGAATTTGACTCCGCAGAATGCGATTACATCCGCGTCGGTATCGGCTGCCAACTGGCTCAGCTGGAGGCTGTCCCCGACAAAATCCGCAATGTCCTGAATTTCCGGTTTTTGATAATAATGCGCCAGAATCACCGCATTGCGGTCCTTCCGCAGGCGGTCAATTTCGGCGCGCAGATCGGTGCCGGTGGGAAGCTTGGTGGGGGCAGTCATTGTGGGGCTTTCTCTCCGTCAAAGCGGACATTTATGGTCACATCGCCATATCCGGCAACGCTGAGAGGTATAGCGAGGTTTTGGCGGATTGCATCCTTCGCTGCAGCACGGGCGAGGGCCAGAACTTCGGGGTTCTTGGCAAAAGCTGCCGCCTTGCGTTCTGCTTGCGCCGAATTGTTACGGCTCAGATCGGTGGAGGCACCGCGCGTTACGTAGGTGCCTTCGGTGAATACCTTGGACTGTGCTTCGTCGAGATTGGGCTTCGATATTTTCAGCGTCGGCAGTGTGACGTCGAGCGTTTCCGCAACGGCATCCCAAACGAACCGGTCACGATCGACGCTGACCAGGTCGAGCCGGTATTCCACCGTCGCTGGAATGATTGCGGCCTGGCGGCTTTCCAGCAAATCGATCCCGAGCACTCCGCGATTATCCACGCTTTCGGCTACGACTTCAAAGCGGGAGCTGAACACGGTCAGCGAATTCTGCTTTTCAAAAGCCAACATCGCGCTGCCTACTGGATCGCCTTCCTCCTGATAGAAAAAGGTTCGCCAGCTAAGCCACGCCACGGCGGCCAGAAGGACGATTACGATCAACCAGGGAACCGCCTGAACCCGCGTAAGGTTTTGTTCGCGTTGTGGCGGGGGAACGAGTGTTTCGCCGCTGTCATGAGCGGATTTCAATTCGTCTGCCATAAATCTTCTGAACGCCCCTTTCCCTTAGAACGTACGACCATGCCTCTACGTTCCAAATCGATCAGATGCGCCTTGACTGACATGCCCGCTGCGCCAAACAAGCGCGGGTCCAGCCCCTTATACATCTGCGGCACCATCGCCTCTATCGTCTGCGCGCTTTCGCCCAGCAGCCGCAGGATCTGGTTTTCACGCTGGCGGCGATGGCCCATCATCCCGCGCACCAACTGGCGCGGTTTTTCAATCGGAGCGCCATGCGCCGCATAATAAACGCGGTCTTCGCGTTCATACAATTTCGCGAGGCTGGCCATGTAATCGGCCATATCACCGTCGGGCGGCACAATTACGCTGGTGGACCAGCCCATCACATGATCGCCGGTGAACAGCGCGCCGCTTTCCTCCAGTGCGAAACACAGATGGTTGGAGGTGTGGCCGGGTGTTGCGACTGCGGTCAGCGTCCAGCCTGGGCCGGTCATGCTCTCGCCATCGGCCAACACACGGTCGGGCGCGTATGTCTTGTCGAACGGGGCATCGACGCGCGGGCCCCAATCATCGAGAAGGGTGCCATCAAACACCAATGGGGCGCAGCCGACAATCGGCGCGCCGGTCCGTTCTGCCAACGGTTTGGCCGCGGGCGAATGATCGCGGTGGGTATGGGTGCACATGATCGCGCCGATCTTGGCATCGCCAATCGCTGCCTCCAACGCGGCCAGATGGTGGGCATCGTCCGGGCCGGGGTCGATAACAGCAATCGTCCCGGCGTTGCCGACCAGATAAGTTTGCGTGCCAGTGTAGGTGTAAGGCGACGGGTTTGGCGCGAGCACGCGCCGGACCAGCGGCTCGGGCTGTTCGATCAGGCCGGTCGGCCACGGTTTCGGGGGTGCATTCATCAAAGCCACCTTGCCGATGGTGCCGCGCGAAGTCGAGACACGTTTCGCATCACGCCTCTCGACTTCGCCGCTAGTCGACGGCATTCAGGTTAGATGGAACAGAAGATTCTCGTCCTTGATGAAGGCACAACGTCTACCCGCGCGATGTTGTTCGCAGCGGATGGGACCATGTTGGGCGGCGCCCAGCAGGAACTGACCCAGCATTACCCTGCGCCGGGGCGGGTGGAGCATGATGCGCGGGAAATCTGGCACCGCACGCTCGCTGGCGCCCGCGAAATGGTCGAAAAAGCAGGCGGAGCGGAGCATATTGCCGCCATTGGTATCACCAATCAGCGCGAAACGGTGGTTGCGTGGGACAAATCAACCGGGGAGCCGCTGGCCAATGCGCTGGTGTGGCAGGATCGGCGGACGGCGGACTTGTGCGCGGACTTGCGCGGCGCCGACCATGAAGCCGAGGTTCAGCGCCGTACCGGATTGCTGCTCGACCCCTATTTTTCCGGCACCAAAATGCGCTGGCTGATCGAAAACGAACCCGCTGTGGCTGCCGCAGCCAAGGCAGGCACACTGGCACTGGGCACAATCGAAAGCTGGCTGGTGTTCAAGTTGACGGGCGGGGCATTCATCTCTGATGCCAGTAACGCCAGCCGGACCTTGCTGTTACCGTTGGATGGCGCGGGCTTCGATCCTGCCCTGTGCGACTTGTTCGGTGTGCCGCACGGCGCACTGGCCGAAGTGACTGATAATATCGGCGAATTGGGGATGACCCTCCCGGAGCTTTTCGGCGCGCCGATCCCGATAACCGGCCTCGCCGGGGATCAGCAAAGCGCGACTATCGGTCAGGGCTGTCTAAGCCCGGGAGAGACCAAGGCGACGTATGGCACGGGCGCTTTCATCCTCGCCAATAATGGTCAGGACATACCTGTCTCGTCCAACCGGCTGCTCGGCACTGTGCTGTATCAACTGAACGGTCAGCGGACCTATGCGCTGGAAGGGTCGGTGTTTGTTGCAGGCAGCCTGGTGCAGTGGCTGCGCGACAAGCTCGGGCTGCTGGGTACCGCGTCAGAAACTGAAACGCTGGCCCGTTCTATTCCTGATAGCGGCGGGGTGGTGATCATTCCGGCCCTGTCCGGCATGGGCGCGCCGCATTGGCAGCCGGAGGTGCGCGGGGTGATCGCGGGTTTGAGTTTTTCTACCGGACGGGCGCAAATCGCCCGCGCCGCGCTGGAGGCGATGGCGCATCAGACGGATGATCTGGCGCGGGCCTTTGCCGCCGATGGTGCTGTTTGGACATCGCTGAAGATCGATGGAGGCATGAGCGCGAATGACTGGATGGCGCAGGATATCGCCAATATTCTTGACTTGCCGGTCGAGCGTCCGGTCTTTGTCGAAACTACAGCATTGGGCGCTGCAATGTTGGCCGGTGTCGGGGCGGGGCTCTATGGCTCGCTGAAGGAAGCATCGGCGGCGATGCGCGGCGGGCTGGATTATTTTACGCCGGACATGTCACCAGATGAACGCGCAAGCCGCTCCGCGCAATGGCAGAAAGCGCTATTGGCCGCTTAGCGAAATCAGCCCTGGGAAATGGACTGGCCGAGCCGTTGCTGCAGCCCCATGATTGCTTCAGGCCCCATGTCCCCTCGTTCCCGCCACTGGGAATCCAGCCGCGCAATGCGTTGATGCATTTGCTGAGAATCCAGCACTAAGCGCCGCGTTTCTGGACTCAGCAATTCAAGATTGCTTGTTTCCGGCTGTCTATCGGGCGGCAATTTGCTGTGTCGCCGCAATTGAGTTTCGCTCAATTCTCTGGCGAAAAAAGCCCGCTGGTTCAGCAGCCATGCCAGCACATGCATGACCCGTGTGGTCGTACGCAGCCCCTCAACCGACATGACCAGCCGCAGCTGGTCAGCCTCGTCACCCGTGTCGCGGACGGGGGTAAGGTCGAAAATCGAACGGGCTTCATCGGCAAGCATCAGGGCTTGGCAATAAAGATCTTCGACAATCGTACGGTTAAGGTCAAACGGGCGCGTCATGCTAGCAAGGGGTATAGCAGTAGCGGGCCGTGAACCACCCAGACGGCACTTCATACCCGGATCGAATATGCACTGTCCCACGATGAAACGGAATTGCGCTAGTTGTTTAACGAACGACCACATACCGCACGACCACTCAGGCGATGATATCAGGTATCAGCGCGTCTTCGACCATTGCGATCTGATCTCTCAGCAGCAATTTCCGTTTTTTGAGTCGGGCGATCTGCAACTGATCTGTCGATCCGGCCATCAACAACGCGTCAATCGCTGCATCCAAATCACGATGTTCGGATTTTAGACCCGCCAGCCGCTTGCGCAATTCCTGCTCGTTCACAGCGGGCGTTTCCTTTGCTTGCCGATCCAATATCGACCAGTCTGATCCTGAAATGCGGCATGACCAATTTTTTGGCCAACGCTTCGTCGTATAATGATTGTAAATCATCGCTTACGGGAAAGACCGCACTTCGCAAGTGGGCTAGAATATGTTCTTATGTTGTTCGGCGGCTCGTTCCAATCATCCGAGTCGTTTTGGCAGGCCTCGTTCGAGGCCAGATAACAGGAGAGCCATATGGCAACGTCCCACGTCAGCGCCCTACAAGATAAGCACGCCGGTCTAGATGCAAAAATCCGCGCAGAATTGAACCGCCCAGCGCCAGACACCACGACGATCCAGGCTCTCAAAAAGATGAAAATGCGAATTAAGGAAGAGCTTGCTCAAGCTTAAGGCAAAGCTCTTCATAGATTTGGCGCTCATGCAGGTTTTTGGCAGTGTTCGGCAGTTCCCAATGGGGCTGGCGTACTATACAACGCCTGCATGATTGCAGCCGCCGCCGCCCGACAGATCCTGACGCAATTGCACGAGGTTATGGCCTCGCGGATGCACGCGCAGGGCAAAATGGACCGGGTAGTCGAAATTGTCGGCGAGAATCTCGATAGCGAGGTTTGCTCGATCTATCTCCTGCGTGAAGGGATGCTGGAACTTTACGCGACCCGCGGCCTTAATCTCAGCGCGGTTCACGTTACCCGCATGGCGATTGGCGAGGGCCTGACCGGGGTTATTGCCGACCAGATCGAAACACTCAATCTGGCTGAGGCGAAGGCGCATCCGGATTTCCAATATCGGCCGGAGACGGGGGAGGAGAAGTTCCATTCTTTCGCCGGCGTGCCGATTGTCTACCGCGAGCGCGCCGTTGGTGTCTTGTGCGTCCAGCATGTCGATCCGCGCCGCTACGAAGATATCGAGATCGAAGCATTGCAGACAACTGCGATGGTCCTGTCCGAACTGATCGCCAACAATGAAATGATCGATGAGGAAGACGCGCTGGGCCTCAATTCCGCGCAATCTGGGCCGCAGACAATCAACGGCCTGCCGCTGGTGAAGGGTTTGGCCAGCGGCGTTGCTGTATTCCACCAACCGCGCGTCACCATTACCCAGGTAATGGCCGACGATATCGAGGCGGAACGGCAGCGGGTCTACCGCGCGTTTGATAAGATGCGCGAAGGGATCGATTCCATGACCAGCCAGGCCGAGTTCGGCGTTGGCGGCGAGCATGAGGAAGTTCTACAAACCTACAAGATGTTCGCTTATGACGAGGGCTGGTCGCGGCGGATTAACGAAGCGATCGATTCTGGCCTGACGGCAGAGGCCGCAATCGAGCGGGTCCAGCAACGCACTCGGATGCGGATGCGCGAAATTGACGATCCGCTGTTGGCTGACCGGATGCACGATCTAGAAGATCTCGCCAACCGGCTGCTGCGGATTGTATCAGGCCAATTGGGCACTGCTGCAACGCAAGGCCTCCGGCGTGACACCATCTTGATTGCCAAGAATCTGGGCCCGGCAGAATTGCTCGAATACGACCGGCGCCGCCTCAAAGGCGTGGTGCTGGAAGAAGGCTCGCTGACCGCCCATGTGGTGATCGTTGCCCGGGCCATGGGCATCCCGGTTCTGGGCCGGGCGCGCGGTTTGCGCGGCATGGTGCGAGAAGGCGATGAAGTCCTGATTGATGCAGATGCAGGCAACGCCATCATCCGGCCAGCGCAGCAAATGTACGCAGCGTTCGATGCCCGTTTCGCGAAATCGCGGGAACGGCAGGCAATTTATGCCGAATTGCGCGATGTCGAACCGTTTACCCGCTGCGGCACGCGAATTCAGGTGATGATGAATGCCGGGTTGCGGGATGATCTATCCAGTTTAAATCTGGTTGGTGCGGACGGGATCGGCCTGTTCCGCACCGAATTCCAGTTTCTGGTCTCTGCCACCCTACCGCAACGTGAAAAGCAGTTCCGGCTGTACCGCGATGTGCTGGACGCAGCGGGCGAGAAACCGGTGATTTTTCGCACCGTCGATATCGGCGGGGACAAAGCGGTGCCCTACTTGCGGGCCGGCGAGGCGGGTAATGACGAGAACCCCGCAATGGGGTGGCGTGCACTGCGTCTGGCGCTGGAACGCGAGGGGCTGCTGAAGGTGCAGGCTCGCGCGCTTATCGAGGCAGCAGCGGGCAAAGTGCTGTATGTGATGTTCCCGATGGTGTCCGAACCATGGGAATTCGATGCGGCCAAAGCGGTATTTGAAACCCAGCTGAAATATATTCAGGCACAAAAGAAACTTCTGCCAGAAGCCATCAGATATGGCGCGATGCTGGAGGTTCCCGCGCTGGCTGAAGTGCTCGATCTGTTGATCCCCAAACTGTCTTTTCTGTCGGTCGGGACTAACGATCTGACTCAGTTTCTGTTCGCGGCTGACCGCGCCAATCCTAAACTGGCGGAGCGGTATGACTGGCTCAGCCCGGCAATATTGCGGTTCTTGCGGAGGGTTGCTTTAGCTACCGTTGGCGAGCCAGTTGACCTGGGTATTTGCGGGGAAATGGGCGGACGCAGGTTGGAAGCGTTGGCGCTCCTCGGCATCGGTTTTCGGCGGTTCTCGATCACACCCGTATCGGTCGGACCGATCAAGGAATTGGTGCGGAAGGTGGATTTGGCCGAGATTACCGCGGTGATGAATGGTTGGTTGTCTCAGCCTCCGCCGGATATGCGGGCTGCCCTACAGGACTGGGCCGAGACCAATGGGATCGATGTTGATTGAGTTTTGCGCGGCGATGGTCCAAATTATTGCTTCGCCGCTTGGCAAAGCCGCCTCGTCGAATCGCCGCGGATCACTGCTTGACACATGCGCGTGGGCGATCTTCTGGTGCGTCAAAATAAAAACAGGGTTGCAAGGGTATCAATATGGCGGACGAAGAAGACACAGTAGAGGGCACCTTGCCGCTGGATACAGCTGGCATTCTTCTGCGCCGGGCCCGTGTGGAAGCCAAAATGTCGATCGAACAGGTTTCCGCCAAGACGCGGATTGGCCAGCGGCATTTGAGCCTGATCGAAGAAGGCGATTTCGATGGGTTGCCGGGGCGGACATACGCAATTGGTTTTTCGCGCAGCTATGCCAAGGCGGTGGGCCTGGATGACCGTCAGATTGCCGATATGGTCCGTGCCGAACTTGCTGAAGGCAGTTTTGACGATCATGGGGGTACAGCGAGATTTGAACCCGGCGATCCGGCCCGAATCCCTACCCGCGGCCTCGCATGGTTTAGCGCATTAGCCGCCATTTTATTGGTCGCTGGCGGCTTCGCCTATTTTCGCGACTATTTCTTTCCCGGTTCCGGCCCCAGCCCCTTGGTTGCAGACGCACCGGCCAGCGCTGACGCCGCGCCGCAGCTAGCCGCCGCCGACGCGCCAGCGGAAAATCCGGGTGGTCCAGTCGTGTTTACCGCGCTGGAGGACGGCATCTGGGTCAAGTTCTATGATGCTGAGGGTACGCGGCTGATGGAAAAACAGATGGCGTTGAATGAAAGTTTCACCATTCCGGCAGAGGTCGAGGGCCCGCAAATCTGGACCGCCAGACCTGACGCGCTGCGGATCACCGTTGGCGGGAAAGAAGTGCCGAAACTTGCCGAAGAATTGCAAACCATGCGCGATGTTGCGGTAAGCGCGGAGGCATTGCTGGCGCGGTCGGCATCTTCCGAACCGTCCGTTGCTCCGGCAGAACCAGTGTCCGAGACTTGATGTAACACAGGTGTTTCCCCGTATTTCGGGGGTTATGGCTCGACAATTAACCATCTGTGCGGCAGAAATCGATGATAACATTCAGCAGGGGTTGGGGGGTGCTGCTGGCATTCCCGCATGACCCATTTGACGTAGTTGAGTTTACAGGAGCGTTTCACAAGATGATCACCCGTTTCAGCAATACACCAATCAGCCGGGCAATACTCAGCGGGTTTGCTGTCTTTGCAGTGACTGCTGTGTCCATTCCTGCCGCCGCGCAGGGCACGGAAGAAGCCCGTATTCGCAAGATTGAATCAGAGGTTCGCGCCTTGCAGCGGACCGTGTTTCCCGGGGGGGCGGGACGTTTCTTCGAACCAGAAATTTCTACCGCCACCACCGAACCATTTAGGACGGTGGCCAATTCAACCACTGCGGTGACTGACATTCTGGCTCGATTGGATGCGCTGGAATCGCAGCTGCAAGGTCTGACTGCTCAGACTGAGCAAAATACCAACTCCGTGAGTTTGTTAACCGGCCGCATTGCCGCACTGGAAGGAGGGACGAGTCCTGTGCCAGTTGACATTTCTGCGCCAGCGCCCGCGGTGAATTCGCCGGCTGTCACTACAGTCGCGGCTGCACCCGCTGTCGCTGCCGGCCCGACCGCGTCGCGGCTTGCTGCGGTGCAAGAAATTGCCAAGCCGCAAACCGATGATGCTGGCGACGATGAATATTCCTATGGGTACCGTCTGTGGAATACGGGCTTTTATCCAGAGGCGCAGCAGCAATTAACGCTGTTCGTGGAAAAATACCCCAGCCACAGCCGTTTAACTTTTGGCCGCAATTTGCTCGGCCGTGCGTATCTGGATGGCGGCAAGCCCAAGGAAGCCGCGCCGTGGTTCCTGCGCAATTATCAGGCCGACAAACAAGCGGCTCGTGGGCCCGATAGCTTGCTTTATCTGGCCGAGACCATGATCATCCAAAATGATACGAACCGTGCCTGTATTGCGCTGGCCGAGTTTGGCGAGACCTATGCGGCGTTGGCTTCAGGCAGGCTCGCAGATCAGTATCAGTCCAATCTGCGCAAGGTAAAATGCGATTGATAGTAAGCCTGATCACCATCTGACGCAGCGTTTCTGGCGCGATTTGTTTCGCTTGTGGCCGGAGCCTTCCGGCGAACCGGAATTGAAACTCGGGCTCGCCGTTTCAGGAGGGCCAGATTCGTTGGCAATGCTGCTGCTGGCTCAGGCGGCCATTCCCGGTCAGGTCGAGGCCGCAACGGTAGATCATGGACTGCGGACAGAAGCGGCAGATGAAGCAGCGCTGGCGGGGCGGCTGTGCGATCAGTTAGGCGTACCCCACCAGACCCTGCGCGTGACCGTCGCGGACGGTAATCTGCAGGCCTCGGCCCGCTCCGCTCGCTATGCTGCTCTTGGAACATGGGCCGCCGCGCGCGGGATAGCGGCGCTGGCAACCGCTCACCACGCAGATGACCAGGCGGAAACGCTGCTTATGCGGCTCAATCGCGGCAGCGGGGTCGCCGGACTGGCAGGCGTGCGGGCACGCGGAATGGTGCCAGGCTCGAAGATCACCTTGCTGCGTCCTGTGCTCAGTTGGAGGCGTGCTGAATTGGCGCTGGTGCTCAGCGGGGCCGGTGTTGCCGGGGCGCAGGATCCTTCCAACGAGGACGAGCGGTTTGACCGTGTCAGGATACGCCGCGAATTGGCCGATGCGCCTTGGATCGATCCTTTGGCGCTTGCTGCAAGCGCAAGCCATCTGGCGGAAGCTGACGCAGCTCTGGACTGGGCGGCGGCGCGCGAATGGCACGAATGTGTGGTGAGCGAGGGCGGGGTTCTGCGTTACATCCCGTCAGCCCCGCGGGCAGTTAGGCTGCGACTGGTTGCGCGCATCATCGTCGAATTAGGCGGCAGCCCGCGCGGCGGCGGCGTGGCGCGTCTGGTTGATTTGCTTGAGGCTGGCGAGGCTGGATCGCTCGGCGGTATAATCGTGAAGGTCAAAGGCGGCGCGTGGGTCTTTCAGCTAGAACCGCCGCGCAGCAATCCCGGTTAACACGCAAATCAGATAATCGGATCGCCCACGCCAATCCGCTTGCCGCGCGTAATGATGACCTTGTCGCCCTTGGCAGCAATTTCATACACTTTGGCCATGAAGCCATCAGGCGCGCCGATGCAGCCGTGGCTGGCGTATCCATTTTCAACCGTTGAACCGCCGTGGATGGCAATCCCGTCCCAGGTCAGGCGGAGTGTCTATGGCATGGGTGCATTGTTGTATTTTTCCGAAACATTGTGCCGTTCCTTGGTCAGGATCGGGAAGGTGCCGAGCGGTGTTGGGTGCTCGTCCGTACCCAGCAGCACCGCCGCTGCGCCAATCTCGTAGCCGCCGCGAAACACCGAAATCACCCGGGCATCCAGATCGACCGTCATCACTAATGGCCCGTCGGCCACGCCTTCATCATCCCAGTGCCATTCGCCATATTTGATCGGGCCGGTTATCGGCAGAATACGCTTGATGACAAATGGATCATCCTTGGGCGGGACCTGCTGAACGACTGGTTCCGAGATCATTTCAAGATCACCAGAAGTTGCAGGTATAGCCTGCTTCTGCGCAGGCGTGTCCGCATCACCGGATAGCATATCCCCGGCAAGGGTGGCGCCGCCAAGCGCCAGCACCAATGCGGCAGTCGCGCCGCCAATCCATTTAAACATCGGGTCCATGGTGAAATAATGCCGCAAAACAGCGCGGTTTACCAGCGCTGCCGGTCCGGCGTCCCGCCAAGAGACGCCAGCCGGTCAAAGATTAACGCCTAGCCATGAGCTCCGAATTCGTTGGCAATTGCGGTACTGATTTGCCGGGTCAGGTCATAGGCGCGTTCTAGCGGGTCAATGTAATCGCGCTGGATGGCGCCATAGCCTGCGCCGTCTCCATCGGGATAATCGCTGGGTTCCGTGATGTCGAAATCGCCCAATTTGGGGAAACTGGTCGGATAGGCCCGCCGCAATTGCGCCAGAGCATCGTCCATCCGGAGCGTGAAAACCATTTCGAGCACATCATCGCGGCTGATGTCATTGGCGCGGCTAAAGGCCGGGATCGACACCGCTTTCAGGAACATATGCTGCAGCAGCGCCAGCCGCAGAGCTTGTAAGACGCCAATCGTGCGGCGGGTGTGCTCCCGGTCGGGTAGCGGAGACTCGTCCGGTATTAGCTCCAGCAAGCGGTGCAATTTGAGCGCATCGACGCGCAGACGGCTGGCAAGGCGGCGGAACACGCCGGTCCGGTCGTCCTTGGTGAGATATTCAGCCAGCGCCTCGCACGAATCGGAAAGGTGGCTTTCTGTGCCGCGATAAGGGCGGCTGGCCCAATAAGCGGAATTAAACAATTCGCCGAAGGCAGCGACGGTCTTGATGCTGGCTAATGCATTGGCAGCGCGCAACAGGCGGACCAATTGGCGGCCTCGCTCACTGTCTTGTAGCAGCGATGCCACGTCTTCATAATTACCGTCCGCCGCGCTGCCGACCCCGGCGATCACATTTACTGGATAGCCCAATTGCTGCAGAATTGAATTGTGCGGAATGGCGCGGATCTGGCGCAGATTCATGTCGCGATCAGCCGACAAATCAGACTGTCGGCGTGATTTCCTGCTGCCCGTTTCATTCAGCAAGCCCAGACCGAATGCGGTAATCGCCCGGCTATACGTCGAGCTTTCCAGATGGTCCCGCTGGTGCGACCGGATCGCGCGATAGAAATCCAGGCTAAGGTCGGTCCGCCGATAAAACGGATCGGTCGGTGCATCGGGATCGGTTTCAGACGGGCGATTTTCCGCAATCCGGGTCAGCGTGGCCAGCGCCAGTTCCGGCGTGGCGAAGAACATATAGCCATCGCCGCCCTGAAAACTGACCTCGGGTTCTAGCCGGATACCGGCGCGCACGAAGCGGCGGCGGGTCCAGGCGCTCAGCGGCCAGGCCAGACGGTCGGCAAAGCTTTCCGGATGGGCGCCGCGGCCCATGCTTTCACCGTGGGTGTTGAAAATTAGCGCGGCGACATCGGTCATCCCGTTCTTGCGCATCGCGTCGGCCATCCGGCCCTGCAGCCGCTCAATCGCAAGGCTGGCGGGTATTTGCCCGACAAACCGCCCGGCATCTGAAAATCCGGTCTGGATCGCGACCCTGCCGCGCAACCGGGCATATTCCTGATAAATCGGTTCTGCCAGCAGCGCATCGAGGAAGCGCCCGCCATGTTCCAGAGCACTTTCGGTTTCGAACAAGGGCGAGACATCGACCTTATCCTCGATCCCGAACAAGCGGCTGAAATACAACGCGGCAAGGACCGTACTGGGCTGTTCGCATTCGGCAATCAGCATCCGGATCGGCGCGTCGCTGTCCACATGCTGGAGGATTTGCGCCATCGCCAGAAACTGGCGGATGGCGGTGCTGCTTTCGATCGCCAGCGCCGCGAAATTGGATCGCAGCGGTTTCACCGTAGCCAGCAACTCGCGCAAGGTCGCCATCGCGCCCTTGCTGCCCAGATCCAGCGTATTGTCCGGGTCGATCAAGCGGCGGATAGCGTTGTGCAATTGGCTGGAGTTTACCCGGAAGTGGATCCAGCTCATTCCAAGCCCATCGGCCCGCATGGCTGCTGCAAGGGTTTTCAGCTGGACCGCGCGCGCAGCATCGGCTGATTTTGCCTCATTCTCCAGCGCGTCGATCATCGGAGTCAGCGATAGCAACTTGGCCGGATCGTCCTGCGTCAACCGATTGGCGGCGGCGGACAATTCGGCAGGCTGGGACAAGTCCTTCCGGAAATCGTCGGTTCGGTCATGGGTATATTTCGCGGCGGCATTCAGCTGCGGCAGCAGTGGATGCTCGCTGTCGAATGCCGCCAGTGTCGCAGCATAGCGGTCCAGCCGTTCAGCCTTTTCCGACAAGCGGAAACCAATGGAATCGAACCAGCGAATATCCGTCCGCCCGTCCATGTCATAACCGACCCAGCTCGCAAATCGGACCGGCAGTGGCGCCAGATCGAGCCATTGATCAGGCCAATTCGTCCGGCCTTGCTCCAGAGCCTGACCCGCGATGATATCGCGTGCATCTTGCGCTTGGGCGATGGCCTGCATCGCGCGGCCATGTTCATAGGCCAGAGTGATCTCAGGGCGTTCACCTGCAACTGCGCACACCAGATCGGAAATTTCGTTATCGCTGCTGGCAGCTGCGGCGACGGCCTCCGTCTGGCTGGGAGACAGCAGGAAAGTCGGGTGTGCGGTAAATACAGCGTGCATCGCAGGCTGTTCCCATCGGGCGCGGAATTGTTCGAAACTCTCGCTGGCATCTTTGGGCGCGAGCGCGGCAATATTGGCTGTTGGAGAAACCGGCGCGACCAGTCGCCGCAGCCGTTTGGCGCGGCTTTGCAAGGCGTCGCAATCGAGTTCGCTGACCAGTCCCTGCACAGTGTCCAGCGTCAATTCGCCATTTTCCAGCTTGCGCGATAGGTCGAGCGAGAGCTGGAACACCGGATTGAACAGCGGCGTTTCGCGCGTCTGGATATGCAATTGCTGCAGATGTTCGGTCAGTCCGGCGATAGTATTTTCGAATTTGGTCATGCGAAAGAACTTCCGAGCGCAGCGGCTTCGCGGGCCATTGCCTCGATTTTTGCGCCATAGGGCGCGCCCTTGGGGGCGACCCAGCTGCCGCCGACGCACAGCACCGGATCGAAGGCGAGCCATTCGGCTGCGTTGGCCAGACTGATGCCGCCGGTGGGGCAGAATTTACATTGGCCAAACGGCGCAGCCAAAGCTTTGAGCGCGGGCAATCCGCCAGCCGCCATTGCGGGAAAAAATTTGAAATGGGTCAGGCCAAGGTCGAGCCCCATCATAATGTCGCCCGCATTGGCGATACCGGGCAGAAACGCCACATCGTGCTGGATCGCAGCCTGCGCCAAGGCAGGGGTCAAGCCGGGGGACACGATAAATTCGCAGCCTGCATCGAGCGCGGCCTCGAGATCGGCCTGATTGACCACGGTACCGGCGCCGACAATCGCGCCTTCGACCTGTTTCATCGCCCGGATCGCGTCCAACGCCTGCGGCGTACGCAAGGTAACTTCCAGAGCGGGCAGGCCGCCAGCAACCAAAGCTTCTGCCAGAGGGATCGCATGCGCGATATCGTCGATAACGATGACCGGAATCACCGGCGCTGCGCGCATGATGGCTTCAATATTACTCATGAATGATCCCTAAAATATGCTGCCGCTGCACCGAACAGACCGGGCTGCGGATGAATGATCAATTTGACCGGAATACTGGCCATCAGGGTTTCGAACCGGCCCTTGGCCTTAAACCGCTGGGCGAAACCTGATGTTAGCAAGGTTTCGCGGATCCGATAGCCAAGCCCTCCAGCGATTACCACGCCGCCAAAGCCGCCTTGCACCAGCGCAATATCGCCTGCCACGCTGCCTAGCGAAAGGCAGAATCGGTCGACGGCGGCAGCGGCCAGGCTGTCTTCACCGGAAATGCCCTTGGTCCAAATGGCAATATCATCGAGTTCAGGGACAGCCTTACGTTCCATCGCGGCGAGTGTCTGATAGATATCGGAGATCGCTGGACCGGCAACCACTCGCTCTACCGAAACGCGGTTATGGCGTTTGCGTAGGCGCGCCAAAATGGCGTCTTCAATGGTGTCGAGCGGGGCGAAATCGATATGGCCACCCTCTGTCGCTTGTACCCGGTAATTGGCGGGATTTGTTCCGCCCCCGCCGCGCCACAAATGGGCTACGCCCAGTCCGGTGCCGGGGCCCAGAACACTAATCGTGCCATTTTGTGGCAAGGGCGTGTCGGGGCCTGCCAAATGGATGAACTGGTCCTCGTCGGCCCGGGCAACCGCATGGGCCACCGCCTCGAAATCATTGATTATCGTCAGCCGGTCCACGCCGAGCTTTTCCTGCGCGAGAGACGGCCGGATAATCCATGGATTGTTGGTGAAGCGGATCACATCGCCGCCAACCTGACCGGCAATCGCAATCGCCGCAGCATTGGGCAGGGTACCGCCGTTACGGCCGCGAAAGTCCTCCCATGCGGTTTGGAAACTGGCGTGGTCTTCTGTATGCAATGTCTCTGGTTCGCCGAGCGAAATTGCGCCGCTATCGCTGATCGAGGCAATCGCGAAGCGGGCGTGGGTTCCGCCAATATCGACGGTGACTATTTCCATTTTCTGCTCCGTCATAGGCCAGCGGTTGCCAGCATGGCCGAGCCGCCCTTTTCCGCTTCATCGGCAGCATTGCGGAACATGGCGAACAATTCGCGGCCCATGCCGCTGGCGGGCGGCGGAGGCTGGGCCGGATCACGCGCGGACAAATCTGCGGTGGTTGAAAGCGTCCCGTTAACTGCGCACAGGCGGATTACGTCGCCATCTTGCAGCAGAGACAGCGGCCCGCCGCCAAGCGCCTCGGGTGTGCAATGGATCGCAGCGGGCACTTTACCGCTGGCGCCGGACATCCGCCCATCAGTCACCAGCGCAACCTTGTATCCGCGGTCCTGCAAAACGCCGAGCGGCGGGGTCAGCGCGTGCAATTCCGGCATGCCATTGGCGCGCGGCCCCTGGAAGCGGACGACGACCACGACATCGCGGTCCAATTCGCCTTTGGAGAAAGCCTCGGCCACTGCATGCTGGGTGGAGAATACACGGCAGGGTGCTTCAACGGTATATCGGTCTGCGGCAACTGCGCTAGTCTTGAAAGTGGCGCGGCCCAAATTGCCGGTCACCAATCGCATCCCGCCATCGGCTTGGAATGGGTCGGAGGCAGGGCGGAGCATGGTGTCGTCACCGCTTGCGCCAATTGGACGCCAAACCAGTTCGTCACCGTCCAGCCCCGGCTCCTCGGCATAGGCGCCCAAATCTGCGCCGCCGACAGTCATGATATCGCGGTGCGCGAGACCTGCATCGAGCAGTTGGCTGATGACATAACCCATCCCGCCAGCGCTGTGGAAATGGTTCACATCGCCCGATCCGTTGGGATAGACCCGAGCCAGCAGAGGCACGGCGGAGGATAATTCGTCCAGATCCGTCCAGTCGATAATTACGCCCGCAGCCCGCGCCATGGCCGGAATGTGGATTGCATGGTTGGTTGATCCGCCGGTGGCGAGCAGGCCAACGGCGGCATTTATAATCGCCTTTTCATCGATGCAGCGACCCAGTGGGCGGTAATCATTGCCGTCCTTGCCGATGGCGGCCACGCGGTGAACGGCGGACCGGTCCAGTGCCTGACGCAGTTTCGTGCCCGGTTGGATGAAGGCTGAGCCGGGGATATGGAGTCCCATCATTTCCATCATCATCTGGTTGGAATTTGCGGTGCCGAAGAAGGTACAGGTGCCGGGCGAGTGATAGCTGCCGCTTTCACTTTCCAGTAATTCGGCGCGGCTGGCTTTGCCTTCGGCATAAAGCTGACGGACGCGTTGTTTTTCCTTGTTGGGAATGCCAGTCGGCATCGGACCTGAAGGCACGAAAATCGCAGGTAAATGTCCGAAACGAAGCGCGCCGATCACCATACCGGGCACGATCTTGTCGCATATGCCCAGCAGTAAGCTGCCGTCATACATCGCATGGCTGAGCGCGACACCTGTGCTGAGCGCAATTACGTCGCGGCTGAACAGGGACAGTTCCATCCCGTTCTCCCCCTGGGTGACCCCATCACACATTGCCGGGGTTGCGCCCGCTACCTGAGCTGTCGCGCCAACTTCGCGCGCGTAAACCTTCAGCCGTTCGGGATATCGGCCATAGGGCTGATGCGCCGACAGCATGTCATTATATGCGGTCACGATGCCGATATTGACCCCGCGCCCGGTCTTCAGCTTCGCCTGATCTTCCAGCGCCCCGGCATATGCATGGGCCAAGTTCGAACAAGACACCGCGTTGCGGTCTGGCTGGTTGGCAGCTTCATGCTCGATCAGATCGAGATAGCGGCGGCGGCTGTCCTTGGATCGTTCAATGATCCGGTCGGTGACGCGGTCGAGGACGGGGTTGAGGTTACTCATGCCAAGTTACTCCGTCGCGTTCCGCCAGTGCAATTGAGGCACTCGGCCCCCAGCTGCCTGAGGTATAGGTCTTTGGCTCGATCCCGTGGGTTTCCCACAAGGCGCGGATCGCGTCGATCCATTCCCACTGCGCCTCAACCTCGTCGCGCCGGACGAACAGAGTCTGGTCACCCTCGATCAGGTCGAGCAGCAAGCGTTCGTAAGCAATCCGGCTATGCTTTCCGGTAAAGGCATCGGGCATCGCAATATCCAGCGGCACAGATCGCAGGCGAATGCCCTCGCGGTCCAAACCAGGCACCTTGGCCATCAATGAAAGGCTGATATTTTCTTTCGGTTGAATCCCGATCACCAGCCGGTTGGGGGTCATCTTTGCGCCCTTATCAGCGAAGATCGAATGCGGGACACAGCGGAACTGGACAACGATTTCGGTCACGCGTTCGGGCAGACGTTTGCCAGTGCGCAGATAGAACGGTACGCCTTTCCAGCGCCAATTGTCGACATGCGCCTTGATCGCCACGAAGGTTTCGGTGGAGGAATCCTTGCCTAGTTCCTCATCATAGCCAGGGACCGCAACGCCGCCGATAGCGCCCGCACGATATTGGCCGGTTACGGTTTCATTTTCCGATACTTCGCGGAGCGAGCGCAGAACCTTGACCTTCTCGTCCCGCACAGATGTCGCATCGAAATTGCCGGGCGGCTCCATCGCTACCAGAGCAAGCAATTGCAGCATGTGGTTCTGCACCATGTCACGGATTGCCCCGGCATCGTCATAAAACGCGACGCGCCCTTCCAGCCCGACGGTTTCGCCAACGGTTATCTGGACATGTTCGATATGCGCGGCATTCCACAATGGTTCAAACAGGATGTTGGCAAATCGTAAGGCGAGCAGGTTCTGGACCGTTTCCTTGCCGAGATAATGGTCGATTCGGAAAATCCGGTCTTCGGTAAAGGCCGAGGCGACGGCATCGTTGATCTCGCACGAAGTGCCAAGATCGGTACCTAGCGGCTTTTCGAGGCCGATCCGCACATTGCCGGCGGTCAGCCCTGCATGTTTCAATCCGGTTATTGTCGGTTCAAACAGGCTGGGCGCAGTCGACAGGAAAATTGCCAGGCCGTGTTCGGGCCCATCAGCAGATTTTCCGACCTTCGCTGCCAGATCCTTAAACCCATCCAGCGTGGTCGCGTCCAAACCTTGATAGGTTAGCCGGTTGAGAAAACTCGCCATCGAACCGCGGCGGTCGGCAGGTAGGAATTTCTCCAGCGCCGCGCGGGCAAAATTACGAAATTCGCTATCGTTCATTTCCGACCGGGCGGTGCCGATAATACGGACCTCCGGGCCAAGCAATCCATCAGCATCCAGCGCACATAGCGACGGCAGCAGCATGCGCTGCGATAAGTCACCCGTGGCACCGAACAAAAGCAGTCGATCAGCAGTGAATTTCATGCGCGCATTATCCTTGCAAGAACTGGTCCACCCCATCTTAGCATAATGGCTATGCGCATGCGCCGCCAATGTCACGAGTGGGGCGCAGCAAATACGAATGCACGGGAATGCGGCAATCGTCTAAGTTTTGGTCACATTGACTTCCATATAGGTCAGGTTGGTCGCGCCGAAGGTGGTCATGAAACTGACATCGGCGGCATCACGGCCCACGCCGATCTTCACCATTTCGCGTGCATTGGCCATACCGGTTGCGTCTACCAATTGCCAGGTGCCTGCCCCAACGCCGGGATCGCCGTTCGGATCGGACAGGAAAACCTCCGCCACGGCATGAAAATCAGGCGGCTCGACCCCAGGGGCATAGACACTGCAATAGCGCGCTGGAAAACCCGCCGCGCGGGCCAATGCAATCATCACATGGGAGTAATCCCGGCATACTCCGCGCCGCTCGGTAAACGTGTCGAGCGCTGTCGTATTGCCGCCAGAACTACCCGGTGCATAGGTGAAGTTTGCCATGATCCAGTCGCGCATCGCAGCAATCTTCGCGCCGCCGGACAAATCGCCGAATTCGGAATGAACGAAAGACTGAAATTTGTTGGCCTGGCAATAACGTGAATCGAACAGGTACTGGATGACCGCGCCAGGTAATTCATGCGGATGGAGCCGGTTAAGCGAGGTCAGTTCGGGAATATTGCGATTAACCTCGATCTGCGCATCGTAATCGATCGTATAATTGCCGCTGATCCGCAGCATCAGCCGCTCCCCGATATCATCCTGTGCCGGGACGCGGGCGAGGTGGTCGGATGGGCCCAGTTTGGTTTCCGACGAGATGATCCGCTGTTCGGGGATCGCCGCAGCTTCGAATTGAAGCAGCGTGTCAGTCGGCTCTTCCAGCTCAAACGCTAGGCGAACGGAAATGGATACAGTCATGGGTGTTGAATGCGCGACGGGGAAATGTGTGCCGGTTGTTTTTCGCGTCAAACGATCACGCCGAACAGATCATGTGCGTCGGCATCTTCGACCTTGGCTTGAACAATGTCACCCGAAGCGAGATTGGTAGGCACATTGCGGAGGAAAAAATTACCGTCGATTTCGGGCGCATCGGCCTGACTGCGGCCGGTTGCTCCGGTATCGCCATCTTCGTCGGGTTCGCCCACTTCGTCGATGATCACGAGCAGGGTGCGGCCGATCTTGGCTTCCAGCTTGGCAGCGCTGATCCGCGCGGTGACTTCCATCAACCGGGCATAGCGTTCTTCTTTGATTTCTTCCGGCACATGATCAGGCAGGGCGTTGGCCTGCGCCCCGGCAACCGGTTCGAAGCGGAATGCGCCGACGCGGTCCAGTTGCGCTTGTTCCAGCCAGTCGACCAAATAGTTGAAATCATCCTCGGTCTCGCCGGGAAATCCGACCACGAAGCTGGAACGGACCGCGATGTCCGGGCAAATGTCGCGCCAGTTTTTCAGCCGCTCGAGGACTTTCGCTTCGTTCGCCGGGCGCTTCATACGTTTCAAAACGCTGGGCGAAGCATGTTGAAACGGAATGTCGAGATATGGCGTCAGCAGCCCTTCCGCCATCAGCGGGACCACCGCATCGACATGGGGATAGGGATAGACATAATGCAGCCGTGTCCAAGGGATCTCACCCTCCGGCGTGCGTAACTGACCCAATTCGCGGGCGAGATCCGTCATGTGGGCGCGAACTTCGCGGCCCTTCCACTGTCGCGGATCGTGGCGTGTATCGACGCCGTAGGCGCTGGTGTCCTGGCTGATCACCAACAGTTCTTTAGTGCCTGCAGCAACCAGCTTTTCCGCTTCGCGCAAAACCGCGTCGATCCGGCGGCTGGCAAGTTTTCCGCGCAAGTCGGGGATGATGCAGAAGGAACATCTGTGGTTGCAGCCTTCTGAAATTTTTAGATAGCTGTAATGACGCGGAGTGAGTTTGACATCGGGCTGGGGTATCAGGTCGACGAACGGCCCTTGGCTAGGCGGCGCAGCTTTGTGCACGGCAGCGACAACATCTTCATATTGATGCGCGCCGGTGATCGCCAGCACTTGCGGATGAGCAGCGCGAATCGCATCGGCCTCGTCGCCCATGCAGCCGGTCACGATTACCCGGCCATTTTCCGCAATAGCCTCGCCAATTGCCGCCAGGCTTTCTTCCTTTGCGCTGTCGAGAAAGCCGCAGGTGTTGACCAACACCACGTCCGCCCCGGCATAATCGGGGCTCATGGCATAGCCATCGGCGCGCAACCGGGTGAGGATGCGTTCGGAATCGACCAGAGCCTTGGGACAGCCGAGGCTGACCATACCGACCTTCTTCTGGTCCGAGATTGTTGTTTCGGTGTTCATGATTGGGCCGCGCCATACACCCATCGGGTAGATTGCGCTATAGCTGCGATCAGGGATGCAAAACGTTGGAGGGGAGTTTCGATGTTTGATGTGAGTTGGTTGGCCATTGTGCTGGCGGCGGTATCGGGCTTTTTGGTCGGCGGCTGTGGTATGGTCCGATCATGGGCAAGCGCTGGATGGGCGTGGTCGGCCTGACCGAAGAACAGATCAAAGAAGGCAGCATGGGCCTGATCTATGGCGGCGCCTTCGCGTTCTCCTTGCTCGCCAGCTGGACGCTGGAGCACACTTATACGTCCTATACCTACGAATTGTCTTTCTTTGCCAGAGTGTTGCTCTCGTTCGGTGTCGCGCTAGGGTTCATCGTGCCGGCAATCGGCACGAATTACATGTTCTCGCAAAAGAGCAAGGCGTTGTTCTTTATCGATGCGGGCTATTGGCTGCTGTTCTATATTGCGATGGGGGCTGTCCACGCTGCGCTTGGCTGACGGTGCTGCGTGCGGCAGAGGTCCTTCAGTCGCTGCCCTTGCTGTCGCCATCGTGGTTTGACGTGGGGACAATTTCGACCACGATGTCGCCCGCTTGCAAGTTCTGGCATTCCTCTTCCCAGAATCCCAGCGCCTTGCCGTTTCGATAAACGCGTAGGCCGCGGCCGCCACTTTTGAGTTCCGAGATCGGGCAGCCGCACTCTTCGGGCAGGACTTCGCGTTCGACCAATTGCACTCGCCCGCTGACAGATGCGAGATCGGCCAGATAGTCTGAAATATGCGCGCCTTTGGCGGACCCAGCGAGCAATAGGCCGGTAAACCGGACCGGATTGATAACATTGTTCGCGCCAGCCTGACGGGCGAGGAATTCGTTATCGTCGGCGCGTACGACCACGCTGATCGGCACATTGGGCGCCAGATGACGCACGGTCAGAACGATCAGGATCGAAGTATCGTCGCGTCCGGCGGATACCAGAATGGTTTGCGCCTCTGAAATGCGAACGGCCTTCAGCGTTTCGTCCCGCGTTGCATCACCGGCCAGGACATTGCAGCCCAGTGCCTCGGCCTCCAGAAGGTTTTCCTCGTCCGGGTCGATCACCACGATATCACGCGGATCGGTACCTCGCGCGATCAATTCGTTGACCGATTCCGATCCGCTGACGCCGAAGCCCAGCACCACAATGTGGTTTGAAAGCTGTTCTTGGATGCGGGCCATGCGGAAATTCTCCCAACTGCGTTTGATGATGAAATTATATGCCGTACCGACGAAAATGAAGAATACAGCAAAGCGGATCGGGGTCACGATGATTGCTTCTACCATCCGGGCCCGGTCACTGATCGGGGCAATATCGCCGAAGCCGGTAGTGGTGATGGAAATCATCGTGAAATAGACGATGTCGGTAAAGCTGACCTCGCCGTCCAGATTATCGACCAAACCGCCGCGATCCCACCAATGAATCAGGATCACAATCGAAATCAGTAGCAGCGCCATGCCGATCCGGATGCCCAGATCGCCCCATACCGGGATATTTACCGCACGGCGAAGGGGCTGAAATCTCGGCCCCTTAAACATTCGCCGTTTTTTTCTGGCTGGCAGGAGTTGGCGTTTTTTTGTCATTGGGCTCAGTTGCGTTTCGCCGGTAATTTGGATGTTGGATCAACCGGTTCCTGATTCTGGCGGATTTCGAAATGCAATTCAATCCGGTTGGCTACGCCTTCATCGCCGGCAATACCGATCCGCTCACCGCCCTTGACCACTTCGCCTTCGGTAACAGTAACTCGCGCAAGGTGGCCATATACGCTGTGCCAGCCATTGCCGTGATCGATTACCACCATGCGGCCAAAGCGTTTGGGCTCCGCGCCAGAAAAGATCACGGTACCGGATGACGAAGCGCGCACCATATCGCCGACATTGGCAGCGAAATCTATCCCTTCATGGCCGCCGCCATCCGGGCGCATGGTGAAACCAAGTAGCACTTCGCCATCATGGGGATAGCGGAAATAGGGTGTGGTGGGCGTCGGCGTGACCGGAATTTCTGCACTCATCACCGCCGGGATAATCAGCTTCTGACCAGTTCGAATGGAATTGGCGGATGCCAGTCCGTTGGCAATCGCGAGGTCACTCGACGGTACGCCATAACGATTGGCGATGCCGCCCAATGTCTGGCCTTTGGTAACCGTATGATTGCGCTGACGGGTTATCTGCAACTTCTGTCCGGCGCGGACGTTATACGGTTCGGCGAGACCATTTGCTGCCGCGATTACTGCCGGGGGCACTCCGGCGCGGTTGGCGATGCCGCCTAATGTTTCGCCTTCCGCCACGACATGTTCGGTTTCAGAGCGCGGGTCGCTTGCGGCCACCAGCATGGGGGCGAGCAGGGCCAGCGCGAATAACCGCAAATGCCGCATCATGCGCTAAACCGATCGGCGATATTGCCCAGCGAAGAATGATGGGTCAGGTCGAGGTGAAGCGGCGTCACCGAGATATAGCCTTCATCAATCGCCTCCAGATCGGTGCCATGATCGAGGGTATGCTCGATCGCGTCCAGACCGAACCAATAGTATGTCTGGCCGCGCGGGTCACGCCCCTCGACCACATTTCCTCTCGAATAATCGTGAAAACCCTGCCGTACAGCCTGGATTCCCTTGACCTTTTCCGGCGCAAGCGCAGGGAAATTGACGTTGATCAACGTGCGCGAAGGCAGCGGCGTATCAAGCAGCGGGGCGAGCACTTTCGCGCCCCATTCGCGGGCTGTATCGAACGCCTGCTTGCCGTTCCACTCGGGCGAATAGACCTGACTGAAGGCAATCGACCGCACCCCAGCCAGCGCGCCTTCAATGGCGGCAGACACAGTGCCGGAATAGGTAATATCGTCGCCTAGATTGGCTCCGTGATTGACCCCAGACAGGATCAAATCGGGCGCCGCATCGATCACTTTGCGCAAACCCAGTGTGACCGAATCCGTTGGAGTTCCAGTGACGGCAAAGCGCCGTGGCCCATGCTTTTGCAGTCGGACCGGTTTGTTCAGCGTCAACGAATGCCCCGCGCCGGATTGCTCCTCGCTCGGCGCACAAATCCAGATATCATCGCTGAACTGGCGGGCAATTTCCTCCAGCACGGTCAGGCCGGGGGCGTGGATGCCATCGTCATTGGTGAGCAGGATGCGCATTATGTCTCCGGCGTCAGTTGTTCAATCCCGCCCATGTAGGGTTTGAGCGCGGTCGGAACCGTGACACTGCCATCTTCATTCTGGTAATTTTCCAGCACCGCCACCAGCGTACGCCCGACCGCAAGGCCGGAGCCGTTCAGCGTGTGCAGAAACTCGGTCTTCTTGCTGCCTTCTGGCTTGTACCGCGTATTCATTCGCCGCGTCTGATAATCGCCGCAATTGGAGCAAGAGGATATCTCGCGGTAGGCTCCCTGTCCTGGTAACCAGACTTCCAGATCATAGGTCTTGCGCGCCGTCGCGCCCATATCGCCGGTGCATAGCAGCATGGTGCGATAAGGCAGCTCCAGCGCCTCCAACACGCCCTTGGCCGCGCCCAGCATCCGATCGTGCTCGGCTTCGCTGTCCTCGGGGCGGACGACGCTAACCAGCTCAACCTTCTCGAATTGGTGCTGGCGGATAAACCCGCGGGTATCCTTACCCGCCGCGCCTGCTTCAGAGCGGAAGCATTGGGTGAGGGCTGTCATGCGAATGGGCAGCCGCGTTTCGTCCACAATTTGCTCGCGAACGGCGTTAGTCAGGCTGACTTCGGCAGTGGGTATCAGCCATCGGCCATCGGTGGTCTGGAACAAGTCCTCAGAAAACTTCGGAAGCTGTCCGGTGCCGTATGCCGCTTCATCGCGCACGAGCAGTGGCGGGGCGCATTCAGTGTAACCGTTTTGGCCAGTCTGATGGTCGAGCATGAATTGCCCCAGCGCCCGGTGCAGCCGTGCAATTCCGCCACGCAGGAAAGTAAACCGCGCGCCAGAAATCGCCGCGCCGGTTTCGAAATCAAGCCCCAGCGCCGGGCCGATGTCAGCGTGTTCTTGCGGCTTGAAGGAGAATTCGCGCAGAGCGCCCCATTTGGCGATCTCCACATTTTCGTCTTCGCTCGCGCCCTCTGGCACATCATCTGCGGGCAAATTGGGCAGGCCGGCCATCGCCGCCTCCAGTTCTGCCGCCAATTGCCGGTCTTCATCCTCCAGCGCGGGCATGGTTTGCTTCAATTCAGCGACCTTGGCCTTCAGGCTTTCGGCCTTGTCCTTATCGCCCTGACCCATCGCCTGACCGATCGCTTTTGACGCCTCGTTACGGCGCGCCTTTGCGTCCTGTACCTTGGCGGTGACAGCGCGGCGACGTGCGTCCAGATCGAGGATCGCGGACGAAACGGAGCCTACTCCGCGCCGTGCCAGTGCAGCGTCGAATGCTTCGGGATTCTCGCGGATAAAACGGATGTCATGCATAGGGCGGAGCTATGCCGCCAAGGCCGCTCATGCGCAAGTCGTCCGAATGATTACCTAGGGCAGCTGCTGATCCCGAACAGCGAGTAGATCGGACAAGTTCTGACGATCCCGGTGATGAGCGGGATCAAGCCGACCCAACCCCATGCGGATTTCGGCCCGAAGAATACCATAGCAATTAACACCAGTCCGAGCAGGATTCGGAACATCCGGTCCATGGTCCCAACATTGTTCTTGAACATCTTGTTTCTCCTGTAATGAACCCTTGTTGCGCCTGGTCGCGGGACAATACATTGATCTGGATCAAACCAGATCCAGGAACTTAGCTGCTGCCCAATAGTCATCGGCTTATCTCCGTGACAGGAGCCTTCATTTAAGAGGAACTGACGATCTTGCCCCCGCCATCCCGCCCTGCGGTTCATTTTGTCGGATTCCGTGATGATCGGTATTGGAACGCAGTGCGAATTTGGGGCGAGCCTGATTTCATTCACGAGATTTGGGATTATTATGCCAGCCACGATATGTCGCCCGAAGACATCGTAATCTTTGCAAATGGCGATTGGGACCGGCTGCCACGCAGTTATTCAGCCGCGTCCAAGAAAATTCCCGGAACCGGAAAGGCAGCTGCCAGTTGATCTTGCAACAAGGAGTTTGAGATGATTGGTAAGATTATTGGCGCTTTCGCCGGTTCCAAACTCGCAAAATCAACTCGCGGAATTGGCGGGCCGGGCGGAGCAATGTTGGGTATGGGTGCGGTGGCCATCGCCAAACGCGCCAGCCTACCAGCCTTGATAGCGATCAGCGCAGGCGGATATTTCGTGAAGAAGCGGATGGACAAGAAAGCAGCTGCCGAGACAGCACCCGAAACCCAACCCACCAAGGCAGAGTTTAAATGAAAAAACGCTGGATACTTCTCGGGGCTGTCGGCGCGGTTGCTGCCAGTGCAGTATCGTGGGCCGCTGCGGCCAGTAATGTCGAGCAGCCGGCCTACAAAGTCCTCGCCAGCAGCGGTGACATAGAAATCCGTGAATACGGCCCGATGATTGTCGCAGAGGCAAATGTGAAGGGCAAACGGCAAGTTGCAATGAGCGGAGGCTTCCGAATTATTGCCGATTACATTTTCGGCAACAACATTTCGTCCACCGAAGTCGCAATGACATCCCCGGTGACGCAGCAGGCGAGCGAGAAGATTGCCATGACCGCACCGGTGATTGCACAGCCTAATGCCCAGAGCGATGATAATATGTGGAAGGTCCGCTTTATCATGCCGTCAGAATATACGATGGAAACCTTGCCAGCGCCGGTCAATCCTGCGGTGTCACTTATCGAAATTCCGACCCGGCGTGTGGCTGCGATCACATTTTCGGGCCGCGGCGGAGATAGCGCCGTTAGCGAGAATGAGACAAAGTTGAATGGCTATCTGGCAACTAACAACCAGATCCCGGCGTCCCTGCCGATCTATGCATCCTATGATCCACCTTGGACCCCGCCCTTCATGCGCCGCAACGAAGTGCTGATCGAACTGGAGATGTAATGGTGGGCGCGGCAAGGATTGAACTTGCGACCCCACCCGTGTGAAGGGTAGTATCAGATGTTTTCAGGAGCCTTTGTTGTTACTGAAGTTACCGGAATTCCGCCATTCTTTAAACATATGTGTTTATGCGGTTATTATCGAATTTAGGGGTTTATGAGGGTTACGAGTGGGGACCAGGGGAATCGGGTGAACATTTCAGCCTGATATGACAGCAGCAAGAAAGTCATCGTCCCAAGCGGCGACTTTTCGCCTGAGCCGCAGTGAGTCCTTGCCCGGTGCCTGGCGGAGCAGGTTGTGCGCC
>Ga0209702_10001739_pt1 | contig 40195 bp, 36 predicted proteins | sample FRY01_FD_187210 | JGI IMG/M metagenome (GOLD analysis project Ga0209702, IMG submission 187210) | Freshwater microbial communities from Lake Fryxell liftoff mats and glacier meltwater in Antarctica - FRY-01 (SPAdes) (version 2) | ecosystem: Environmental > Aquatic > Freshwater > Ice > Glacier...
CCTCCAGTCGCGATCATCTGCTGTCTCCATAAGCCGCGTCTTTGTGCTGATTTGATGACGTCAAATCTAAGCTCGCTGACTGCTTAACAAAGTATCGCAGATTACCCAGTGTGGCGCAATCGCCCTGGCTTCGAACCCGAGGCGGGGTGGGTTGCCGCGGCCGTGGTGTTCGATTTCGATGTCCATTTTGGGACGATGTTTGCCTCGGCGGCCGTCGACGTTTTGAGGGATCTGTTCCTGCACGATGTACCGATCAACCCATTCCGGGGATTCGGGATCATGGAGGACATACTTGATCGCTTTCACCAGTTCGCCGGTGATGTCGTCTTCTTCGGAATGCTGGAATGACGGTGCGTCGAGCCGATGATAGCCCAACGTGATGAGTTCCAGAGCGTGAGCCCGGAGTTGCTCGGCATAGGTTTCTCGCAGGGGGATTCCTGCAGCCGAGTGGGCATCTGGGTTCATAACACAGCGCTTTCGGCGGGGTCCTTTGCGGACAGCGTTTCGGCGATGATGTCGTCGGCGTCGAGCACGGCCTGGCGACGAGTCCAGTGGAGCCGTTGCATGGGCTTGAACTGATACAACACGCCTCGATCATACACTTTGAGGGCTCGATCAAAGTAAACCCACTGACTGTGCCGTTTTCGCAGTCGATCGCGAATCGTCTTCAGGCTGCGAGAGGCCGGATCATCTGCGGGAATCACATTGGGTTCGATGGACGTCTGCGACTGCATCAGCGAAACGGACAGCAAGGCCGATTGCCCGTCGATCAGGACTTCGATCTTATGCCGGAGGCCTCGGTCTGCTGACAGGAAACTGTCAAGGCAGTCTCGGAGTGCGGACAGGTAAGCCTGCTGTTCATCGCTCCGTGGCAGGCGGATGACTTCGGGTGACAGCTTCCCCTTGTTCAACTCCATATTCACATCCACAAAGTCTTCCACGAGCCAGCGTTCTGTCTTTCGGAGGCCGAGGAGTCTGAAGACGCGGTCATTGAGTTCATCGACAAGTTGCGAGCGTCTGGCTTGGGACAGCTGTCCAAGGTCTGAGTCAAACTGGCGCGCCGATTCTGCCGCCAGTTGTTGCTGCAGATCACACCAGTCACGGGTTTCATCGGAAGAAAAATCGAGAATGGGAGCCGGAAATCCAAGCAACGCCGAAAGGTCGGCTCGCGTGGCATCGATCCCCCACTGCGGCGATGTCAGAAACTGATGATAGGTGCAGAAGTCCGAACTCAGCAGTAGGCTCAGGATTCGCAGCAAAGGATCGTTCGCCTCTGTACCCGCAATGCCGATGTGGCAAGGCGGGATGGCAATGAATTGATCCGAGAAGACGGCGAATCGGCGCGACGCGTCGACGATGATGTGAGGCGGAAAGGAAACTGTTCGGCCCATCAATCCGCCACGTTTTCGTACGTAGCATTCGTTCTCCGCAATTGGAACGAGGCTTCGCTCCGGAAAAACAAACAGCCTCTCAGCCCCTCTGAGTGTGTTGATCAGCAGCTTGTTGCGACCAACCAACTCCGGGTGAAATTCACGTTCCTCGTTGTTCGCATCCTCGGCACTGCGGAGCTGAATACCCTCATGTGGACCGACGAGCTGGATTGCACAGAGGGAACTCAGTTCCTGACCTGCAAACCGCGTGTTAAGTTTTTCAAGCAATTTGTGATCCCGCGACGTTCCCCACATCGCGAGTTTCCATGTCAGCGACTCGCCATTGGAAGCATCGCGGTTGTCAATTTCCCGAACATCATTTGCTCCGATGACAATATTCCAGGTGACCTTGCGACCGTTCGTTTTCTCAGGGCGATTCGCCACTTGTTCAGCCACGAACGGCGCAAATGTCAGAATTGCATGGTCGACCTCCGGAACCTCAGACTCAAAGAACACGACCGAAGCCGGTCGCTCCGATCGTCCTGCGAACAGTACGTAAGCCATGTTCGCAAAATTGGCCAGACACCAGACTCGACGCTGGGCAAACAATTGCTGGCGAAACCTGGTGGCTTCCTTCTTAAACCAAGTCATCGCAGGGAGGACCAGACCGCAGACGCCGTCCGTTCTGAGGTGTTCTCCGGCTTTCCATACGAAGGCTTCGGCAATCTGATTTCCGCTGACCGGATGCATCTTGCTGTGAGACGTGATCCACTGATAAGCGGCAAAGTGTTCGTGATCGTTAGCTGGTTTCTTTTTGATTTCCGTCCATGGAGGATTTCCAACGATCCAGTCAAATTGCTGCTGACTCAGAAAGTCTGCCACAATGCCCGATGAATCAAAGAAATCTCCCTCATAAATGTTCTGATTGCGAAGTGACGGCAACTTGAAATTGGTGCTTTCCAGGTCCGGCAGCTGGACATAATCCAGCAGCGTCATAATCAGACTCAGCTCCGCCACTCGACAGGCATCGTCGTCGCGGTCGATCCCGAAAATATGGCGAGTCAGCAGGTCTCGCAATTCTGCAGTGCGGAGTTCTCGACCGGCTTCTCGTCGCTGCTGTTCAATCAATCGGCGGTAGCACTGCACCAGAAAGGCGCCCGATCCGCAGGCCGGATCGAGAACCTTCATGCCGATGTGCAACGGTCGGCGATGATCCAGTTCAGAAAGCACATAATCCGCCAGCGGGATCGGCGTGTAGTAAGCACCCAGCTTTTTGCCTCGTGACGTTCCCTCAGAGTCCTTGGCGTCGTGCAGGAATTGTTCGTAAACACAGGACAGCGTTTCGATCGGAATGTGTGAGAAATCGTACACGTCGAACAATGTGTTCTGAATTGCATCTGCTCCAACCGGCGAATCGCCTGCAAAGACGCGAGCCACAAGTTTCAGCTGATCGGCCGTAATCTTTGAGACTGCGTCTTCCTCCATCGAGAAAACGGAGCCGTTCAACCAGTTCTGCAATTCCTCATTGACTCGGCGAAAGGCTTTCAAAGTGGCATTGCGGGAAAACAGCTGTTCAGGGGCGGTGCCCCACTTGGCCAGCTTCTTGTCGGACAGAATGTCCCGATGCCGGAGGTAGCTCAGATAGACATAGCGACCGATCAGACCATGCGAAGCGGCTCGCGGCATGTGTTCGCGTTCCTGCAGGCGCTTGTCCAGCTGCCGCAGGTCGCGAAGCAGGGCTTCGTCGACTCGTTGATCGGGTCGGACGGATTTGCCCCATTGAGTCCAGATCGTCCCGTCATCAATGGAGTCCGCTTTGAACGTAGCCAGTTTCTCCAGAACCTCAGCGGTTCCTGCGGCCGCTGTGATCAATGCTTTGTCGTCGTTGCGATCGAAGCTGAAGCCTGGATAGAGTCGAACGGTCGAAGGCGATTCGATGATCAGGAACGGAGCCTGATTCTGGTTCCAGACAAACTGATGAATCTTTCGGGCGGAGGCATCTGTCTTTGCTGTGACCAGATAGACGACCGGAATGGCAGGGGAGGACTGCGCGTCCTTCTGCAGGACATAGGCTCCTGCAAAACTGGAATCGCCAGGTTACTCGCCCAGCTGACTGCACTCTTTCAGCGCCAATCGGAGTGCGAACGCCAGCTCACTTCCCGCAAGCTGATCGATTTGCTCGGAGGAAACGAAGTGGTCTGAGGCGGCATAGCCAAGTGTTTCGCGAACGTCCATTCCAGCGGCGTTTCAGTCGGACGAGAGGGTAATTCGGAACTGATGCACGGTATGGTACAGAGAGCCATTGGCTTTTCGAAGGGCAGCAAAGGAGTGCCCTGTTTTTCCAGCAAATCCCGCATGTTGGACGCCCGAACCACAGTCAATCCGGACCCAAACAACGATTTTCGACCGTCAATGGGGGCGACCGCGTGACAGTCGGATCACCGCAGTGGAACGAAAATCGAGCCACTTCCTGCAATCGCAGTTCGGTAGGCCTGCACGGATGTTGTTGAGTAGCGGCATGTCTTTGTCCAGGTTTGATGATTACTCTCGGGCATGAACTGTCGGCAAAGCTGAACAATTCAGCATCAGGTGCGATTTATGGACTGTCGTTCCAGGTCTCGTCGGCAGTTTTGGAAAACTGCTTTGTGAATCGATGGTCGCGTTTCGTCGAATAGCAGCAGACGGCCTTGATTCGGTGAAACTCTTTGGCAACTGTGAATTGCTTCCTGGCGCGTTCTTGGACGCCAGCCTCGCCACCAGTGGTCACGTCATAGAAGCCACTGACCACTTGTTGTGACACATTTACCGTGTTCTCAAAATGGTTCAATGAGTCTTTCCATTGCCCCATCGGCCCTTGTCGTCTATTGTCTGACGGACATTGTGGTATCGACCTCCCAGTTCCTTCGTGCCGAGAAATTGGAGTTCGAAAAGATAGACGTTGCTTCCGTCGTCAAAGTGAACGAACACCGTGGTGTCGTGGACTTCGATTTCTACGCTCCCCTCAATCCACTCGGCGCTTCCTTCAGGCTTCCAGCGACCCATCCAATCGTCGCCGTTCAGGCATTCCGGTACTGTGCCTTCAATAGAGGTCTTCGGCCATGGGAGGGCATTGTCATCGTTCGCAGGGTCTGGCAACACTGTTTTCGCACTCGGTAGTCATTGGCGCCGATAACATCAGGCTCAAGCCATTTGTTTCTTGGCGAAAAGAACTGGTGCTCCAGAGATGCTGCAGCAAGTTCTCTGTCGGCCTTCGTATACCGCACCAACGGCAATTCACGCAAAACATCCGGACACAAGATCGCTGTTTGACGGCGATAAAGGGACGACGCACGCTGCGATGCATATATGCCAACCTCTGGTAATGAAACGGTGCCGTCACCGTTTCCAGACCACAAAGGATCATCGGCGGCTCCAAGTACCCCTTCTCGAATCGCGTTCGTAAAAAATCCATGAAGAATACCGTCCCCCGGAGTACCACCTGCGGAATCTTCGTTGGCCTGCGATGCGATTAACAGTGAGATCTCCTTATGATCTGATTCCGGACGGTACTGCGGCAACAATGATCCGCCTCGGCACGTATCCAAAATCAAAATCACGCGACCGCGTATTTCAGAAAGTCCGTTCAGCAGTCGCTTTCCCTCAAGAGTCCCCTCCGAAAGGTACAGAACCAAGTCGTCTTGAATGTCATTTGCTTTCCCATGACAGGAAAAGTAGACGATGGTTACGTCCGATTCGCCTGCAATTTTCTGGATAACATCCAGCTTCTCCAGAATCAAGGTCGGCGTCGCATCGCCTTTTCGAAGAATCGTCTGGGTTCCCAAACCGATTAGTGAAGGAGACGTTCCGTTCCTAAAGAACAATGGAATCGCAGCGGCATCGGCATCGGCCACATAGTAGTCCGGATTCTCATTGGCCGAGGTGTCCACGCCTACGGAAACGATATGTAACCGCGGCGTGTCGCCTGCAACTGCCATTGAGGTAAGCGAACCTAAAAGCAGTACGATGGAGATTCGATTTAGCATTGATGTGATACGCTCGATTCGAAGAAGGCCATTCTGAGGCACTCGTACAATACTGCACTTTAGGCGAAAGCGTAACGTCCCGGAAGCGTTTGTCGTGGTCGGCGCAGACCCTCACATTGTTTGCAGTTCCAAAGCCGCAGGCCGGTCCGCAGGTTGTCGGGATCCCGATTCTTGCAGGTGGTCCCACGATGACAATGGGTGCCGCACCGATGGCCATGGGCGCATCACCAATGATGGCGTCACCGCAAATGATGGCATCACCGCAGATGGTGCAGCAGCAGTACGTGCAGTCGATGCCACAGTCGATGCCGGCCGCGTCGCCACAGGCAGCGACGCAGGCACAGCCAGAATCTGCACCATGCTCCAGCTGTCAGCCTGCTTGCACCGAAGGCTGCAATTCGCCCGGTCAGATCGCCGAGGAATGTGATGCCCTTTTGAGAGACATCAGTTGCCTCCAGCAACAGCTTTCCGTGGAGACGTCCAAAGCAAGCATTAAGGTTCGGCAGTAAAAAATGAGTTGCACATTCCGTTTGAGATTCTGACCCGAGGAATTCCTGAGGAACCGGGGAAATCTGCGACGGCCTATCACCTGGCGTTCTTCAAAACTGCAGGAGAACCATCAGAGCCCGCGGTCTCAGCGGAGCAACCCTCAGCCACTTCAGATGCGGAAACAACGGCTGAAATAAATCTCTGATTCGCCTGTTAAATCAGACTCCATCCTGCAGAGCTGCCGATAACCCCGGCAGCTGTGTGTTTTTGTAATCAACACATTACGCTGAATTTCGAGTCACCTCTCAGCATCGTTTCGGGTCAGAAAGGACTGGCATGATTGCTTGGATTGTCGGGGCTATTTGTTTGCTGGGTTGGAGCATGCAGATTTGGTTTGGAGTGGCGGTGTGTGGGCTGCCGGGGAATCATGAAATGGTGTTTCGTGAGAAGTCTCCTGTGAAGTTCTGGATGATTATTTTGTTTGAAATGGCTGTGGTGCCGCTGATTGCATGGTACAAACTGGAAGCTGGTTTCGGTGCGGGCGTGGCTCCATAGGCGGGTGTTGATATAATGCTTTTTCACAACCCGACACGTCAGTGAGGGATCAAGTTGCCGCGTGTTTCGACCACAATCCCTCGCTGACGCGGCGGGTTAGGATGAAGTCAACAACCCGATCGCGGGATCGCCTCAACGCATTTCGACCGATAGCGGGATCGCTGAATCCTGATGATGCTGCGGCCCTTCATCCTTTGATCTCTGAACAGGAAGTATTCTGATGGCGTCTCTGCGGGAACAATCGTTCAAAACATGGGTTGCCGTTTACTGCCTTCTGCTGAGCGTTTCCGATGTGAAGGCTCAATCGGATCTGCCGGCCGGTTTATTTATCGAAGCGTATCCGGATCGCATCAGTGTGGTTGCGGGTGACCCGTTGGCGTTTCATACGTCGACGACGGCGGCCGAGTATTCATTGGAGATTGCTCGCGTCGGGGCGAAGCGGGAGGTCGTGTTTCAAAAGTCCGGGATTCCGGGTGGCGGCGCACATGCGATCCCGGAAAATGCGAGCGCCAACGGCTGTGGCTGGCCGGTGAGTTTTCAGATGCCGGTGCCTGCCGAATGGAAGTCCGGCTATTACTCGGCCGTGTTCAAAGTCACGGATGGCGGTGGAAAATTTGTCGGTCGAAATCGACGCACGGCTGAGATGGAATCTTTCTTCATCGTCAGGCCGTCGAGCTTCGACAAGAACGTGAAGATCCTGCTTCAGCTCGCGACCAACACGTACAACGCCTACAACAACTGGGGCGGCAGCAGTCTGTATGCCTACCATGGCCGGGCGAATTTGCAGGGACATCGTGTCTCGTTTCAGCGACCACAAGGCAGCCTATTCCCGAACTGGGAACAGCCGTTCATTGCCTGGGCCGAATCAAACGGCTACGCGATCGACTATTGTGCCAATCAGGATCTGGAAGAACGGCCCGAGCTGCTGGAACATTACTCGCTGGTTCTAAGCGTGGGGCATGATGAATACTGGTCGTCCGGCATGCGAGATCGTCTGGAAGCGTACATTGCCAAAGGCGGCAACGTGGCATTCTTCAGCGGGAACACCTGCTGCTGGCAGGTGCGTCCGGAAGAAAACGGGCAGGCTTTGACGTGCTACAAACAATCGTTCAATTCTGATCCCCTTTTCAAAACGAATGACCATCGATTGCTGAGCACAACGTGGAGTCATCATCTGGTGAAGCGGCCGGAGAACCAGCTGACGGGTGTCGGCTTCCTGTTTGGCGGCTATCACAAAAGTCATGGCCAGTTCATGGACGGCAACGGAGCTTACACAGTTCATCGTCCTGATCATTGGCTGTTCGCGAATACCAGTTTGAAATCAGGCGACGCATTCGGCGGCATGCACACCATCGTCGGCTATGAATGTGACGGGTGCGAACTGGAATGGAAAGACGGCAAGCCTTTTCCCACGCATCGAGACGGGACCCCAAAGTCGTTCGAGGTACTGGCAACGTGTGAAGCCAAATGGGCTCCGGACGACTGCGAATGGTACGATCAGTGGGAAAAAGGTCGAGTCGGCGCGGCCTGCCTTGGTGTCTATACCAATACTGGCACCGTCTTTACCTGCGGATCTACCGACTGGGCTCATGGGCTTCGCGGTGGAGATGCCGTCGTCGAACAGATCACCAGAAATGTGCTTGCGAAGTTGGCACCTTAACATTGTGCGGCTTTTGCGATAAAAGACGTTGCTGGTAAATCGTGAAACGCAATGGGAAAGAGATCATGAGCACAGGGTTCGGAATTGTCGGCACGGGAATGATTGCCCACTTTCATGCGAAGGCCATTCAGGCCATGAAGGGCGGTCGCGTTGTCGCGTGCTTCAATCAGAATGTCGATAAAGCAAAGGCGTTCGCGACCGAATATGGCTGCAAAGCGTACTCGACACTGGACGAACTGCTCGCCGATCCTGAAGTCGGTATTGTCACCATCTGCACTCCCAGTGGGGCTCATCGAGATCCCGCGATTGCTTCCGCTGCGGCGGGTAAGCATGTGGTTGTGGAAAAGCCGCTGGAGATTACTCTGCAGCGATGTGATGACATTATCAACGCGTGTGAGAAGCATGGCGTGATGCTCTGCACCATTTTCCCATCACGATTCAGTCCGGCGAATGTGGCACTGAAAGCGGCCATCGACAGCGGACGCTTTGGACGTATTACGTTGGCTGACACTTACGTCAAGTGGTGGCGAACTCAGGAATACTATGACGGCGGCGGTTGGCGCGGCACGTGGGCTCTGGACGGCGGCGGCGCTTTTATGAATCAGGCGATTCACAACGTCGACCTGCTGAGCTGGCTGATGGGCGACGTGGCGGAGATCGCTGGATTTACGGGCACGCTGGCTCATGAACGGATCGAAGTTGAAGATGTCGGCGTGGCCTGTCTGAAGTTTGCCAACGGAGCGATCGGTGTGATGGAAGCGACTACAGCCGCGTGGCCAGGGCTGCTCAAGAAAACAGAAATTCATGGCAGCCGGGGAACTGTGATCGTAGAGCAGGATTCGATTCTGCGCTGGGAGTTTGCCGACGAAAAATCTGAAGACGCCGAGATCCGTGCGAAATTTGGTGCGGGGTCTGCGACTTCGGGAGGTGCGTCGGATCCGAAGGCGATTTCCTTCGTCGGGCATCAGTTGCAGCTTGAGGATTTCGTCGAGTCTATCGTGACGGGTCGCAAGCCGCGGGTGGACGGCGCGGAAGGCCGAAAGAGTGTGGAGATCATTCTCGCCATCTATGAAGCGGCAAAGACCGGCCAGACGCAGAAGTTGGCGAAGTAGCCGGTAAATGGTCGATCTGGAACCGTTCGACCTGCAGACACCCATTTCGGCGTGAAGAATGATCGAATTCTGCGGGGTTAAGGAAATCTGTCCCGCGAGCGGCTACCATTCCGCGTACCCCGAACGAACCAGGTCGGGGATTCTTAGAGAACAACTCACGAAACGCAGTCATGACTGACACAAAGTTGACCATCGTACGAAATCCGACTCGCAGGATCGCCGTCGGAGACCGCTTCATCGGCGGTGACGCCCCGATTGCCATTCAGAGCATGACGGCGACCAAGACGACTGACATCGATGCCACCGTTCGGCAGATCAATGATTTGGTCAATGCCGGGGCGGATGTTGTCCGAGTAGCCATCGACAATCAAAAAGAAGCCGAAGCGTTGATGGAAATTCGGCGGCAGGTCAAAGGCAATCTGTCCGTTGACCTGCAGGAGAATTATCGCCTGGCCGAGGTGATCGCGCCGTACGTGGACAAGATTCGATACAACCCCGGTCATCTTTACCACCATGAGCGATCCAAGCCGTGGCAGGAGAAAGTGAAGTATCTGGTCAAGGTCGCTCAGGACAATGACTGCGCGATGCGAGTTGGCGTGAACTGCGGCTCGGTCGATCCGGACGTGAAGTCGAAATTCGACGAGCACGATTCGATTTCGCCGATGCTGGAAAGTGCGTGGGAGCATTGCAGCCTTCTCGACGAACTTGGCTTTGAACGGTATTGCGTGTCGTTGAAGGATTCAGATCCTCAGAAGGTGATCGAGGTCAATCGTCGCTTTGCGGAGAAGCGGCCGGACGTGCCTCTTCATCTGGGAGTGACGGAAGCCGGCATGCCGCCGGATGGGATCATCAAAACCAGAATTGCGTTTGAACAGCTGATCAGCCGCGGTATCGGCGATACGATTCGCGTGTCCCTGACCGTGGCCAACAATCGCAAGGCGGAAGAGATTGTTGCCGGTCGAAAAATTCTGGACGACATTGCCGCCGGGCGAGTCCGCAGTTTTGTCGATTACGGACTGAAGACGCTGAACATTATCAGTTGTCCAAGCTGCTCTCGAGTGGAGAACGAAGCGTTTATCGAACTGGCCGAGCAGGTTCGCGAGATGACTCGTTACGCCGAAGATCACAAGATCACGATTGCCGTCATGGGTTGCCGAGTCAACGGGCCTGGCGAAACCGATGACGCAGACCTTGGGCTATGGTGCGGCCCGACTCATGTGAATCTCAAGCGAGGCAAGGAAAGTGTGGGTGCCTTCCCTTACGATGAAATTTTGCCCAAACTGCGTGTCGAACTGGATCAACTGATCGCTCGACAGAGCAAGTAAAACAGAGCACTGGTTAAACATGATTCGTCGCGGCGCGCGGACGAGATGGGAGTTACCTCAGGGCAATCGGCTGGCAATCTGGCAGAAGATTACGCCGCCGCAGTTGTTCGTGGCCTCCTTTGCTTTGCTGGTTCTGGCTGGCGCCGCTGGATTGAAGCTGATTCCTGGACTTTGCGCGGGCGACTCATTCACTTGGGTAGACGCCATCTTTATGTCCACAAGCGCCGTCTGCGTAACGGGGCTGGCTGTCGTGGACCCCGCTACGTTCCTGAGTTTTCAGGGACAGGTCTTTCTGCTGCTGCTAATTCAGCTCGGTGGGCTTGGCATCCTGACATTTACCAGTCTGATCATCACCGCGCTTGGAAAACGATTGTCGCTGCGTGAAGAGTCGCTTTGTATTTTTACCGCCGACACGAATCTGCATTTGACCGCCGGTCAAGTCACAATGAACATCGTGCGGTACACGCTGATCTTCGAATTGATCGGCGCCATATTGCTGTATGGATTCTGGGTGCCGACTCTGGGATGGCAAGGCGCAGTTTGGCCCGCGATCTTTCATTCTGTCAGCGCTTTCTGCAATGCCGGTTTTTCGACCTTTTCTGACAGCCTGATCGGATTTCAGCAGGCGCCCATGGTGTTGTTAACCTTCATGAGTCTGATCGTGATGGGAGGACTTGGCTTTCTGACACATGAAGAGTTATTGCAGATCTTCCGATCGCGGCGCGCAAAGCGCGCCTATCGACTGTCACTGCAAAGCCGCATTGTGATCACAACGACGATCGCGCTGATCGTTGTCGGTTGGATTCCGTTGACGTTTTTGGAATGGGACCGAACTCTGTCGGATTTGCCCGTGCATCATAAACTTGTGAATGGCCTGATGATGAGCGTGACCAGTCGGACGGCTGGCTTCAACTCCATCGATTATGCCAAGGCGGGCGACAGTTCCAATCTGGTCACCATGCTGCTGATGGCGGTCGGTGGTTCGCCGGGTTCAACGGCTGGCGGTATCAAGACCACAACGGTGGCGCTGATCGTGATTTTGGCATGGTCACGGCTTCGCGGTCAGGAAGCAACAACTGTCTGGTACCGAACAATCCCCGAAGAAACATCCGCGAGGGCTGTGGGCTTGTTCACAATTGCTGCGGCTGTTTCGCTCGTCGGAATTCTGCTGCTGACAATGTCCGAAGGCCACCTGAAGCCGGATGGAAGCGTGCTGACCGAGTGCATGTTCGAAGCCATCAGCGCCTTCAATACGGTGGGGCTGTCGATGGGAATTACCGGCAAACTGTCGGTCGTTGGGAAATGGATCACAATTCTGCTCATGTTTTTTGGGCGTGTCGGCCTACTGACTCTTGCAGCGGCCTTGACTATTCCACGAACGGGCGCTAAAGATTTTCGATATGCGTATGAAGATGTTGTGGTGGGGTAAGCTATGAAACGGTTTGTTGTCGTTGGTTTGGGGAACTTCGGTTCCAGCGTGGCAGAATCCCTGTTTTCGCAGCGTCATGAAGTGCTTGCGATCGACATGAATGAGGAGTCCGTCGATCGCGTTGCGGCATACGTTTCGCGAGCGGCCGTGGGTGATGCCAAGAACATTCACACTCTCGAGAGACTGGGTGTGAAAGGCGCCGATGCCGCTGTTGTCAGCACTGGCGACGATATCACGGCCAGCATTCTGACCACGATGGCTCTGCATGACCTTGGAATTCGTGAGGTCTATGTCAAAGTGATTTCCCGTGACCATGCCCGAGTCATGGAACGTATGGGTGTGTCCGAAACCATTTTTCCGGAGCGTGAGTCGGCACTGAGTCTCGGCAAGCGGATGTCTGGTTCCGGGCTGCTGAACTATGTGTCCATTGGCACGGGTTTCAGTATTCAGGAAATGGGCGTGCCTTCCATCTGGAACGGCAAGACCCTGCGAGCTCTTGCGCTGCGGCAGAATTACGGTATCACGGTCGTGGCGATTCACGATGTTCTTTCGGACCAGATGTCATTCACTTCCGACCCCGATACTGTGCTTAAGGAATCGGACGCTCTGATCGTGGCCGGCAACGATGAAGACCTTGCCAGGGCAGCCGAAATCATTTGATGGGCAGCTGTTCCAGGCGGTCCCCTGCCCTCGCAGTTTATGGTTCCGGTGAGCACAGGAACGCGTCCAGACACCGCTCTGCGGAAGGGTGCAGTCACGGACGCTTCTGCCGGAAAGGACTTTCGCCGCCAGGCGAACCGTGTAGCGGCCACATGTTGAGCAACGGCAAGGCGTGCTTGAACGCTGGACAATTGTTGGGGTTCTGTCGAAGTCCACGACCCGACATCCCAGCACCGGTTGCACACAAGGTCGCGGCAAGCCGCGAAGTCCTCCTCGGCAAGGAGGACCTACCGATATCCGCGACTGCACCCCTGCGGAGTGATCGAGCGCGTGGCGCTTGTATTCATTGCCGCAACGGACAATCCTTTGCAGTCCCGCCACTCGAGACCCAACGAGTTCACCGCCGAACGTTCTGCCTCATGCTCGATCACAGCCTGTTTTCTTCGCCGGAGCTGGAAATGCCAATCACATCGCGCCGCCGTTTTCTGGCCTCATCAATCTCTGTCAGCACCATGCTGCTGACCTCATCCGCCTGGGCAGATGAAAGCCAGGCTGACAAGCGGAATCCCGCAGAACCCATTATCGACATCCATCAGCACACGACTTATCGCAGAGAGCGACGAGCGCAATCAGCGGCGTCACAATGATTCCAAGGACGGAAGCAAAGATCACCTTCACAGTCAGAAACGTAGTGGTCGGAATTGTAGTGCCGGCGACCTGAGACCATGTCAGGCAGACTGGAATCGAAAGAACAATTAGCCCTGTCAGCCCGCACTTGGTGGCCCGCCAGAACAGGGAGCCTCGATAAAATCTCACCCAGCGCGGCACGTCTTGACTGGGAATGCTGGCAACGAGTCCCCTCGCGGCCTGCGCACGGACGATGGGCGTTGCGATCAGACACGTGATCGCCGGAAGCAGGTAGCACGTGCCAATGAAGTCGGCGACCGCGCCTTTGTCCAGAACCCAAATGGTAACGTTCGGCTGATTTCGAAATGTCAGCCAGCCCAGAAAGAGCGGGATGGTGACATTGAAGAAGATTGGAATGAGTGCCTGACCAATCACCAGATATCGAAGCACGCCCGGTGGCAGTTTCATCGCAGGATCACCGTTGTTCAAATAGTTTCGCTGGACATCTAGCACAATCTGACTCGGCAGTATTTCTTCTTACCAGCCCAGACCAGCAGGCCATCGGTCACGGGAATCTGCTGATCGTGAGATGTGATGGTGGACTTGTCTTCGCCCAGTTTTGCACCGCCGCCCTGGATCAAACGTTTGGCTTCGCCACCGCTGGGGCACAAATTGAGAGTCGTCAGAAGTTTCGCCGCGGTCATCATTCCGTCCGTGAGCAACGACGGATTGAGTGCTACATCGGGAATGTCGGTCGGAAGCCCTTCGCCGCCAATTTCTGCCTGCCAGCGCGCTGCGGCGGCCTCGGCGTCAGCGGCGGAGTGGTACTGCGTGATCACCAGTTTGGCGAGTGTCACCTTGGCGATCTTGAGATGACCGGCGAGCAGGCTGTCGACTTCCTCCAGGGGAACTTCCGTCAGCAGTTCGAAGAACATCTTCATCACGCCGTCCGGCAGCTGCATGAACTTCTTCATCATTTCGTACGGCGCTTCGCTGATGCCGATATAATTGCCGAGACTCTTTCCCATGCGGCGAATGCCATCCAGTCCGACAAGAATCGGTGACATGACGGCGATCTGCTGATTCAGATTTTCCTGAGCCTGCAGGTCACGGGCCAGCATGAAGCTGTAAAGCTGTTCGGTGCCACCCAGTTCGACATCCGATTTAATCTCAACGCTGTCCCAGGCCTGCATGACGGGGTACAGACATTCGTGCAGGAAGATCGGCTTCTCTTCACGGTAGCGTTTTGCGAAGTCGTCACGAGTCAGCAATTGCGCAATCGTGACGCGTCCACACAGCGACAGCACATGGGCAAACGACATTTTGCCGAACCAGTCACCGTTGCGATGCACTTCGGCTCGCGACATGTCGACAACTTTACCAACCTGTTCCAGATAGGTTTTTGCATTGGTTTCGACTTCGGCTTCCGTCAGCCGTTTACTGCGTGCTTCATCGCGTCCGCTGGGATCACCCACCAGCGCCGTGTAGTTGCCGATGATGATGACGGCCTGATGTCCGAGGTCCTGAAACTGACGCATCTTTCGCAGCGGCACGGTATGGCCCAGATGCACGTCGATTCCGGTTGGGTCGATGCCGTACTTGATCCGCAGCGGCATTCCAGTGTCCCTGCTTTGCTGCAGTTTCTTGCGCAGTTCATCCTGCGGCACAATCTTTTCAATGCCGCGGGCGATGATTCGAAGCTGATCTTCAACGGGTAGAAAGGACGAGGTCATTGGCGAAATTTTTCACTGCTGGATCAGAAAGGAACGGTCGACCGGCGGACTTTAGCAAATCAGAGACGGTTCGCCACGGGAAGTTGTGTCGGCGGGGCGACGGGAAATCGGAGTTTGGATCACAGCATGGCGAGAAGTGCGAGCATCATATTGAATCCGTTGAAAAGAAAATGCACGATCATGACAGTGATGTAACTGCGGCGGCGGAGATACGTGTATCCCAGTGCAAACGCGAGGGGCACAAGGGCCAGGGAGTCCGGGAAACCGTGCGCAAGAGCGAACAGCATAGACGACACCGTGAGAGCAATCATTGGGTAACCAAGCTGAGCAATGCCTCCCAGAATGACCACTCGAAACTGCAGCTCTTCGACCAGGGGCGCAAGAAATACGGCCGTGAGCAGGATGAGAGATAAAACAGTCACCCCAACGTCGGATTTCATCATCTCAAGAAACGGATGCTGATCAGGCTCCTCGCCCATTAAGCCCACCGTGAGCAACACAACGATGATCCGAAGAATGGCGGTTGGCAAGTAGGCCGCAAGAAACACCTCGCCGGCAAAACGCAACTCTGCCCAGAATGAAAACGGCTCATCCGGCTCCCCTGCGATTCCCACTTCAGAGGCCCCGAGTGTCGATGTCAGAAAAGATGGCGAATCGTCCGCACCTGGATTCCCAAACGTGGATTCCCCGACCGCGAACGGCCGAAGTTGCTGGGCCACGGCACTTCGACCGTCCAGATCGGGCCAAGCCGAGTTCGATGCGAATCCTCCGAAATCCCGCAACGCGCCAGCGGCTGCTGATGAGACACGCGCTGCCGTTTCCGTGAGATAAAATCGACCGCGACTGCTTGCCGCAAAGACGACAAATCCGAACACCAGAAAAAGAAATGCGTCCATGATGACTGTTTGCACAAGCGCACGTTTCATCGCTTCCGGTGTCAGTCTGGGCTCATCATCACGATCGGCCTTCTCGGGATTATCGCCCGATGATGGATCGGCCCCCGACTGCTGACCGCCTTTTGCTTCGGCCGAGGCCGCTGCGTTATCCGTCGATTCAGGAGAGCCTGCGGACGCAGCTTCCTCTGCAACAACCCCGGCTGGAGGTGGGATGACGGGCGTCACAAGTTTATCTTCCAGAGAAACCAGGCCCATCATAAGCAGCATCAGGAGCGACAAGCCGATGGCTACAATTGTCAGGACAGCCGGGACTCGCAAAATACCTCGCCGAGCCGCTGGCAGAGCATGGCCCGTTTCACGAATTCGAGTGGCCCAGACCACCATCATCGCCAGGCTTCCCGCCATCACGGATAAGACCATCAGACCAGACAGCATCTGACCGGCCGACACTTCTTCAGCGGCCGCAGCCTCGGCTTGTGCTAAAATCGGGATCAGGAACCACGACATTAAAGAACCCATTTTCAAATCCAGGTGCTCTCGTTGAATCCAGGGACTTTCATCGATCCCCAGCCAGAATTCCAGCAGTGGGGTTGAAGCAAACGTCAGGCCACCGCGAGGAAAAATTCGCGAGGGAACCGGAAGCCCGCTTTCATTTGATCAATTTTTTGCGAACCCTCGACCCGGAAACTGCTGATCCATACTATCCCGCCCGGGTATCAGAACGCGGAGTACAAGCCTTGTCGACCATTCTTGATGAAATCCTCGAACAGAAGCACCGGGAAGTTGCCGCTGCGCGCGATCGAATTCCTTTTCAGACCCTGGAAAACCGATTGGCCACAGCACCTCCGGTGCGAAGCTTTCTCGCAGCCCTGCAGGCAGCGCATCGGCCAGGCCTGATTGCAGAAGTGAAAAAGGCGTCGCCGTCGGCCGGGTTAATTCGCCCGGATTTCAATCCCGTGATGATTGCGCGACAATATGAAGTGGCTGGCGCCACCTGTCTGAGTGTTCTGACGGACGAACATTTTTTTCAGGGACATCTCGATTATCTGCGCGACATCCGCCAGATCGTTCGCATTCCCGTGATGCGCAAAGAGTTCATCATTGACCGTTATCAGATCGCGGAAGCCCGAGTCGCGGGAGCGGATTGCGTCCTGCTGATCGCCGAATGTCTCGACGATGAACAACTTCATGATCTGTACAGGTACGCTCGCAGCCTCGGCATGGACGTTCTGATTGAACTTTACGACCTTGAAAATGTTCCCAGAGTTCTCTCGACCGGCACCAAACTGCTGGGCATCAACAACCGCGACCTGCGCACATTTGTCACATCGCTGGAACATACGTTTCGAGTCAAGAAGCTCGTGCCGGATGACGTCTTGCTTGTCAGTGAAAGCGGGATCGGAACCCATGCCGACATCGTGCGACTTCGCAGTGAAGGTATCGCCGCTGTACTCGTGGGCGAATCGCTCATGCGTCAGCCCGACATCGGGATCGCAGTAAAAACGCTAATGGGCACCTGAGCTCATCTTCTGATATCCGATCGCCAGTTCAATTTCGATTTTATCCCCTGCAAGTTGTTAAACCCATGACTGTTGAACATGTCCTTGTCATTCCAACCCCTGTCTTTCATCAGGTGGGTCACTTTCAGGGATTCTGTGACGACATCGACCGCTATCTCGAAGTCATTCTGGATCCTCAGCATGCCAGCTACCGACCTCGCCCGGAAATGGAGCAGGACCCGAGCTTTAAGCAATTGATCCCTTATTGCGTGTTCCGCTGCGATGGCGAAGTGTTTTACTACCAGCGCGGCACGGCTCAGGGAGAAGCCCGGCTGCACGCAAAGCGGTCGGTCGGGGTCGGCGGCCATGTGTCGACTCTTGATCTGAACAGCCACCTGTCTCCCTATTTAGAAGGCATGCGACGCGAGATTGAGGAAGAAATCGATATTGAGACTGGCTGGACGGAAGAATGTGTGGGCCTGATCAACGACGATGAAACGGAAGTGGGAAAAGTTCATCTGGGGATCGTTCATATTTTCGATTTGGAGTATCCCAAAGTTCGGCCCCGTGAAAAGTCGATGATAAACGCAGGATTCGCACCTCCGTCAGAATTGGTGCGCCAAATGGACGAATTTGAAACGTGGTCACAGATCTGCCTCAAGTTTCTGGCAGAACTGGAAGACGCCTGAACCAGACGCCTGCAACACGAAATCAACCGAGTGCGTGACGGAACAACGGCTCGGAAGACATTCAGATTTGTCGATGTAATCCGGCAGAATCTGCCGAAGCAATTCAAGGGAGTGAATGATGAAAGCGTTAAGTGCTGTACTGCTGCCAGCACTGCTGTTGCTTGGCAGTGTGTCGAATGTGTCCGCTCAGGAAGTGACCCCGGAAGCAACTCAGGAAAAAGGGGCTGCCCCGGAAGTTCAGCCGGCTCCACTGCCGGGTCAGATCTCAGAACCAGAACTTGGCGAAATGCTGGCAGCGATCGGCCTGAAGCCGACAAAAACTGAACAGCGTTATGACTTCGCCTTTAAGACAAGTTACCGCGGTGAAGAATGGAAGTTTTCCATGTCTGCCGTGTTGAGCCGCAATGGTCAGTCGGTGTGGGTTATGGCATGGCTGGACCAGATTCCAACCACCGCCAGCGAAGTGCCTCGCACGGCCCTGCTGCGTCTGCTGGCAGCAAACGACCGTCTGGGCGAAGGCAAGTTTTTTGCTTACATCCCGACCAACAAGCGTTTCGTGATGCAGCGAGTTGTTGCCAACCGCGATATGACGAACAAAAAGATGATGGAAATGCTGCAGGACCTTTCAGCCAGCGTGGCCGACGAATACCCAACATGGGCCGTGACCAACTGGACTCCAAAAGTCGATCAGGCCGACCAGCAGGTTGCTGAAGGAAGCGACAGCGGTCGAGCTGTCCCCTCAAATCCAACAGCCGCCAATCGATCGCCTGCTGCGACAACCAGCCGCCCTGCCGTTCCAGCGACCAAAGGACCCAAAAAGACTTCGGACGCCTCGTCCAAGTTTGACGGCAAATCCGTGAACTGACGAACTTTCGAACGGGCTGCTTCAGCCTTGTTCAGTTCACAGGATCCAGGACCAGGAAATCTCAGACCCACTAACAAGGCCTGACCGTAAAGCAGACGGTGAGGCCTTGTTGCATTTCACCCCTACTGTTTTGACACGCCTTAAATTTTGCTTGTACGACGGACTGGAAGTCCGTCGTACCCTAAAATTCAGCTGTGACAGACCACTACGGGCAAGTTGTAGGCATGATTTTCTGGGGCGTCCCGAAATCCCAAACATCAATTCCCTGGCTGTTCTGAAAAATCCATCCAGATTGTGCTGCGTATTCAGTCTTCAGAAACGTACGCTTCCTAATCGATGTTCCCAAAGTTGAAAATTATTTGGGGGAACATGTTTTAGAAAATGAAACGTCCGTGCCTCTGAACTGATCATTTCAGGCGTCCCATGTCCCCGTCACTCACAACCTCGCGTCATATCCGACCGCTCTGCCGGGTCGTATTTTCCCTGCGTGGATCTGTGATGATGCTTGCGGTATTGGTGGCCTTTTCCTGGATGCAGTGCGCATCGGCGACCTGTGGAAACTATCTGTTCCGCAATGGCAAGCCGGTCAGTGCTCACACCATGACCGTGGATACGGCTGCCGGTGTTCAACAAAATGATGGCGTCACGGCAAACGTGCCGCCTAATGTTCCTGTTGCCCCATGTAGTGGACCCAATTGTTCGCGAAGCCGAATGCCGCTGGCGCCCGTGCCGGTCGCTCCGTCAAACCTGATTCGCAACTTCGATCAGGCGACGATTCTTGAAAGGCTTTCCAATGCGTCGCAAATGTTCGGTGCATTGGAAATCCCGACGTCAGAACGAGGCGCCTGCTATGTGCCCTCGTCTATCTTCCGACCGCCAGCCTCAGTGTGACTGCTCGTCATCCGAGCAAACGTCGTCCACTGACAGTCTGAGCTCTTCTCGGATAACCACGACTTTCTCTGTTGCGCCTCTGTGTGGGTTTCGTATCCGACATGGTCGCTGAACCGCATGCAATGCGGCCCTTGAAGTTGTGGCGGCAGGTCTGGCTGCTTTCTCTGCGTCTCGCGGAGAAATTTATCCACTCTGCCTTCAGTCTCCCTGCGACGTCGCACCACGCTGCCTGCTGAACCGCTGACCGCCCCTTTTCGCCGCTCAGCCATCTTCTTTTCGCATGGCGTGAGATCCCATCACGCCCGTTTTGCATCGCGCGAGTTCGATCTCGTTTTTCTCTCCCTGCGCGGTTTCGCGCCGGGTGCTTTCATCTGCCAGTTTTTCATCGTCTTCAATCTGAAGGAATCTTTCCATGATCCGTTCAAACCGTAAGCCACGCGGCTTCACGCTGATTGAGCTGCTTGTCGTTATCGCCATCATTGCGATTCTGATCGCCCTGCTTCTGCCGGCCGTCCAGCAGGCGCGAGAAGCCGCTCGAAGAACTCAGTGCAAAAACAACCTGAAACAACTGGGCCTCGCAATGCACAACTATGAATCCTCATTTAGTCGTTTCCCATCGTCCGGGCAGGGACTTGGCAGCGGACCGCTTGGGCAAAATTTTGACCGACACTCATTCTTTACGCACGTGCTTCCTTTCATTGATCAGGCGAACGTGACCAACAAATTTGACTTCGGGTCTTTCTACAACCAAACGCCGCAAAACATCGCCGCCACACAAATTGTGATTCCCGGTTATCTTTGCCCAACCGCTGCTCTTCGCAATGGTGACACAGATGCGATGAAGTTTGGCGCAGTTGACTACGGCCCAACGATTCACACGAATATCAGCCCGGTAACCGGCTTGCCAGACAGCACCACCATGGTGCATGGTGCATTGCGATGGGAGTGCTCTCGCATCAGCCAGATCACCGACGGCCTGAGTTCCACAATAGCCCTTGGTGAGGACGTTGGACGCAATGACAAAATGAAGTCCCTATACGATGATCCGGTAACACCTTCAGTCAAGCGATCGCATTGGCGTTGGGCAGAACCAGATAATGCGTTTGGCGTTTCATTCACTCCAAATTTTCACAAGAATCCATGGGGCGGGCCGGCAACGTGTACATGGGACAACATGAATTGCGGTCCAAACGATGAGCTGTTCAGCTTTCACACTGGCGGATGTCACGCAATGTTCTGTGATGGACACGTGCAGTTTCTGTCTGATAGCATCGATTTTCGAGTCTTGAGAGCATTGGTGTCGGCATCCGAAGGTGAAGTCGTTGGAGAGTTCTAAGATGGAAAAGCTTTTGAGACCGAATGACTTTTTGACAGTTTTTCCCATCTCTCACTGGATTGCTTTTATGGCTAAAACGAGCCCATCTGTCAGGTTAACCTTTGTCCTGTTCTTTTGTGCGATGGCAGCCGTTTCATCCGCCGCATGCGCCCAGGAATTTCATCTGCCAGGGCTCATCTTCGATAGCAAGGAGCTTCTCCTGCTGCAGAGAAGAGAGTTGGCTGAAATGAAAGAAATGCCGATTACCTACGAAGTTCGACAAACGATCCAGCTGGATGAGATCACGGTCGGTGCCAAAGAAATATTGATCTGGATTTCAATTCCTTCAGATGAATCCAATCAAAAACTGCTGTCAGTCGCTCCCAAAGAAATCCCCGGAGACTGGCAAATTGTCGAAGATGCAGACCGACGTGGGAAGTTCCTTTTCTCGCGCATTACGGATCCTGCGACTACGACATTGACGTTTGAGATTGAATACCGACTTTCCCGTTCGCCGACTTTCACAAAGATTGATGCCGACCGAGTTAGACCTCTTTCAGATCTGGAACGATCAATGATGTCTGAGTACCTGGCGAAAGACTCGCTCCACATGGAGGTCACCGACAAAGTGCAAGCAATCGCCGATGATATCTGCGGCGATGAACAGAACATAGGACTCCAATCCATCGCCATCATGAAACACATTGCTCAGTCATCGGACCATTATTCCTATTCCACCGATCCCAAAATGCCTCGTTGCGGTGTTGGGGACGCGAAGAATTGCCTTGCTCAGGGCGGTGGCTGTTGTACCGATCTGAATTCGCTCTTTATCGCTCTGGCTCGGGCTCGAGGTATTCCGGCTCGCCTGAATATGGGCTACCGATTGTTGGAAGAGAATGTCGGCCAATCAATGGATCCAGGCTATCGTTGTTGGGTCGAATATTTTGTGCCTGGCTATGGCTGGGTGTCAGCAGATGTCGTCGAAGCCGATGCACCCGATGGAAAAGGACAGGTCCGGTGGCTCACAGGTCTGACACCCCGTCGTGTTTGGCTCAATCAAGGTCGTCAATTTCGTTTTAAAGGCGCCCACGCCAGTGAGGCCATTAATCATATGAACATTGCGTATGCGGAGGTCGACGGAAAGCCTGCTCGAGTTCTTCCCGATGGCGAACTGGCTCCGCAGTTAAAGCGACGAATCTATTTTTCAGTACTGTCTTCACCCGAAGGCAGTGACCACAACAGTGCATCGCCTGCCGCCAGTATTCGGGAACCTTAGTCATCTTCTGCAGTTTCCAATACCATGAGGCACGGTGCATTGCACCAGCGAAGTCAGGCCGAGACATCCTCGCTGCCGGATTCCAGTGACCGCAGGAATTCTTCTGGTGGCGGTTCGACAAGGTCAGACAGCGGAGAAAAACTGGAGTACATTGACGACTGCTCTGGTGCGTCCCTGAAGCCGAGTGCCTTCAGGAACGGCGACAATGTGTCACATTCGGTGAGAGCTGAACTGGTATTCTGAACGACATCCTGAAGATGGTCGGCGGTGAACACTTCGAGGGACGGCATCTTTGCTGCAAGAGCCTCCAACAGTCGGAGCAGAAGAAGTTGATTGTGTTCGAGCACCGTAATCCGCTGGTGCATTTCCTCAGCATACCGGGAACGATACTCGCCGATTTCTGCCTGAGCTTTCTTTTGAAACTCCAGAAGCTGTCGCAGAGCCTCAATCTTTGAGTGAGCAAACCTATCGAATGATCCGGACTCCATCAATCTGTTCCTGAATGGTGACGACCATGAAGTGATTCCTGATTCGGGATCACCTCGATCAGTCATAACGCGAAAGCGGGCTGGTGATTCAAAGCCTTCTACAGGAAGTCCGAAGCGAGGCCGCCACGAGATGAACTCACAAACCTAAACCATGTCGCGGCTGATCCGTTGTGAACAGGGTCACTCCAGTTGCCGCGGATCGTTGGTACCCAGAACCTGACGAAGGATCATCGGGCCGATCACCATGACATGGAAAACGAGGGCGACGATCGCTCCCGCAACGCCAGCCACAAGTCCCAGAACAATATCAAGGACCAGAGTCATCGATAATCCAAACAGAAACATGATACCGGACATCGTAAACATTCCGCCTCGGGAAGCGAGAAATAGTTGCAGTCCTGAAGCCTGCTTCTGGTAGTGAGCGTAGTAATCCGAAATCCGCTCCCGAGTGTCGGCCCAGGCAAATTCACTGACGGGGAATACGTCTTCACACTCCGCGCAATAAGTCGATGTCATTTTCGCGAGCGGGTCCGCCAGTGCTGTATACTCCGGCCCATCAATCGTGGTGACGCCGCCGCACTGAGCATGCTCGTAATCCCGCGAATTCCGAGGCTTTCGGAGCGATCGTCGGGAGCGTTTTGGTCGCGCGTCCTGTGCCGCTGCAGGTCGGTCTCGTGCGGACGTCGGGCGCGCACCAGACCGAGAGTCCGGTCGCTGTTTTCGCGGTTCCGATTGACGAACGGGCTTCGGTTCCGGCTCTTCGTAAATCTCGGCGACTTCGATAATCTCTTCCGCAGGTACTGCGACGACTCCCTGGCACGCCGGACATCGGATCTTCTTTCCCGCGACGTGATCACCGACTCGCAGTGTCTTGCTGCATTGAGGACAAACGACTTCAATTGGCATGGCAGAAATCCACGATGAAACAAAAGCGCCGTAAAACAGAAAGACGCCGAGGCACGCAATAATGCGACCTCGGCGGGCATTTAAGTCATTCCATCAGCAGGTGCTGCCTACTTGCGAGCGCCCGAGTACTTCATCGGAACCCACGCACCGTCCTGCTGGCTGCTGGAGACGCACTGCTGGATAAAGTACATGCCTTCCGCTCCGTCGTGGACGTTCGGATAGATCGTGTCTTTCTTCTCAAACGTTTCGCCGGTCGCACGGGCCACCATCGAGTCATAGGCAAAGCGGTACACGTTTGCGAAAGCTTCAAAGAAAGCTTCCGGATGGCCGGATGGCAAACGGCAGGCGGCCTTGCCCATGCTGTTCATGAACGGCGCGTTCGGGTCGCGAGTGTACATCTGGTGCGGCGAACCGTTGCGACGAACGATCATCACGTTCGGTTCTTCCTGGCGCCAGGACAAAGCGCCGTTCGTTCCATCAACTTCGATGAACAGATCGTTTTCGCGGCCGTGCGAGATCTGGCTGGCAGTCACCGTTCCCACAGCGCCGTTTTCGTAGCGAATGACAGCATGACCGTAATCATCCAGTGCCCTGCCCTCTGCAAAGATCGACAGGTTGCAGGAAATCTTCGACGGAATCAGACCGGTCATGTAACGGCCAAGATTGTACGCGTGAGTTCCAATGTCGCCGAAGCAGCCGGCCGCGCCGGATTTTGTGGGATCGGTTCGCCATGCGGCCTGCTTCTGATCGGATGATTCCAGGCGAGTTCTCAGCCAGCCCTGAATGTAATTCGATCGGATCGCGTTGATCTCGCCGAGTTCGCCGCTGAGAATCATTTCGCGGGCCTGTCGGACAAGCGGATAGCCCGTATAGTTATGGCTCACCGCGAAAACCACGCCGCTCTTTTCAACGACGTTGACCAGTTCTTCAGCCTGAGCAAAGTCAAAGGTCATCGGCTTGTCACAGATGACATTGAAACCAGCTTCGGCGGCGGCTTTTGCAATCTGAAAGTGAGTATGGTTCGGAGTCGCCACGCTGACGAAGTCGATGCGTTGATCGGCGGGCAGAGCCTTTTCTTTTTCGATCATCTCGGCCACAGAACCGTACGCTCGCGATTCTGCAATGTCATAAGCGGCCGCGCTGGCCTTGGCTCGAGCGGCATCAGAGGACAACGCGCCGGCGACAAGCGACGCCCGATTGTCCAGCACTGCGGCGGTCACGTGAACTCGTCCGATAAACGAACCCTGCCCACCGCCCACGAGCCCCATGCGAAGCTTGCGGTTGAGTTTTCCGTTGGTTGTGTCTGACATTGTCGATGAAACCTCTGCTGAAAGATGCGTGGAAATGTGCGGTGGTGCGCCGTTAGCAAGTTGGCGGGACAAGATACAAATGCGGAATTCGCGGTACAACCGTGAGTCTACAATGCTCCCGTCGGCGGAGCGACGGGCCGACTGTCGCTCCGTTTATACAAGCTCGAAGCGCCAGCGAGTGGGCCAGCAGCGCCGCCTGGCCCACTCGCTGGCGCTTCGAGCTTGTATGGGCCTTGTTTCGCCATCGGCCGTCACTCACGCTTCACCCATCCATTGCTCCACAATTTCCTGCACCATTTCTTCGTCCAGAGTCTCGTGAGCCAGCAGACTGTCGGCGATAGCTCCGATGGCAGCCCAGTGATTGTCATCCTGAAACGCCTGATACAGTTCGATCGTGTAACGCTCCAGCTGAGCCATTCGGTGCTGAACGCTGGCGACATGCTCAAGACATTCGAACGCGGTTTCCCAGTCCTGCCGCCATTCGGCGACGCCGGCCGGATGAAATGGCTTTTGAGAATAAACCATCTCGGCAACCGGACCTGCCAGAGCGACCCAGGCGGCTTTCTCTGCCATGTCCCGTTGAGAAAATCGCCGCCGGTTCCACAGGATAACAGTGTCCCCCGTTCGCTGTGGGCCATCATCGTTGTCCGGGTCAATCGTTACCGACTGGACTCGCGCACCGACATAAATCGCGGCATACGCATGCCCTGCTTCATGAAAGGCGGTCAGTTCTTCGGTCATAAAAATGTCCGGGTCAGAAAAGGCAAAACATGCCGACTGTTTATTCACACGGCCTCGCGTGACGCAAGGATTCTCGCAGGAATGTGAGTTCACGACTTTAAGGAATCCCAAAGTCGATGCGAACTGCTACCATGATACGGTATCCGTTCGAATTCCAAATCGAATCGCACGGCTTTCTTTCGCCCGCAATCACAACCTCAATTCTCGCTTCGCTGATGAACAAGCACGACGAAACATCTGAATCTCTTCCCCGGATTGTTCTGGGCTCCCGATCACCGCGGCGACGCGAACTGCTGGGATCGTTTGTCGGTGACGAACAACTCCTGATTCTTCCGCCATCGTCTCCCGACGAACCGGGGTTCTCCGATGTTCACAACCAGATCAGTATTGAACAACGGCTCCATGAAATCACTCTGCTGAAGCACACCGACATCTGCCGGCAGCTTGCACAACGAACAGACCTCGCGACACCACCGTTTGTGGTTGTGGCCGACACGATTGTGGTCGCTCAGAATGACGCCGGGGCACGCTGCGTTCTTGGTCAGCCCGGCCCGGAACAATGGGCCGACGATGTTCGACTGTGGTTCCGAAACTGGCTGTCGGGCCGAACTCATGAAGTCTGGACCGGCGTACGAATTTCGCGGGACAACGCCAGAGCTCATTTCATCGTGCGATCGAAGGTCACGTTCTGCGATGTCAGTGATGAGCTGCTGGAGTGGTACGTGACCACCGCGGAATCCACCGGCAAAGCCGGTGGCTATGCGATTCAGGGACATGCGGCCTCCTTCGTGACAGGCCTGGAAGGCGGCCTGACCAATGTCATCGGCTTGCCAATGATGGAAGTGATCGATGGACTCAAACAACTGGGCTGGCAGAGTTACCGGACATGACGGACGATTCGCAGAATACAACTCGAGCCAGTCATCACACCACCACACACAATCCTTTGCTGTCTGCCGCGGAACCCATTGAAATTGGCACGCGGCAACTGGCCACAAGGTTCTTTCTCGCGCCGCTGGCTGGCTACACCCAGCTGGCGTTTCGTCTTGTGCTGCGTCGAACCGGCGGACTGGGGCTCGCCACCACCGATCTTGTTCTGGCTTCGATGCTCTGGTCCGAACGTCCGAAGTCGATGGATCTTGTGCAGACGTGTGACGAAGATCGGCCTCTGTCTGTACAGATCTTTGGCGGCGAAACGAAGGATCTGGTCAAGGCGGCTCGCTGGCTGAAGGCTCATGACTACGAAGCCATCGACATCAACATGGGATGTCCGATGGCGAAGGTGAACAGCTCCGGCGGCGGGGCGAGGCTGATGTGCAATGTCAACGGCGCAGTCGAGATGGTCAGTCGTGTGATTGAGGCAACTGATCTGCCCGTCACGGTCAAGATGCGACTCGGCTGGGACTCGTCCATGATTACCGCACCTGAGCTGGCGGTCGCGTTAGAGAACATCGGAGTCGCCGCCGTGACGATTCATGGTCGCACACGCGCGCAGGGCTTTCATGGAACTGTGAATCGTGAAGCAATTCGCCAGACGGTGCAGGCCGTCAGTTCCATGCCGATCATCGCAAACGGAGACGTCAGGACTCCGGAGGAAGCACTTTCGATGATGACCGACACCGGCTGTGCGGCGGTCGCGATCGGGCGCGGTGCGATGCTGGATCCCTGGATCTTTCGGCGCATTCAAAGTTTGCTGCACAAAGAAGCGATCCCGTTTGAGCCATCACGGGATGCACAAATCGATTTCCTGGCCGCTCATTTTTCGCTCATGGCCGAGCAGCACGATGACTTCGCGTGCCTGATGTTCCGCAAGTTTGCGGCCTGGTATGGGGCTCGGCTCGGTATTCCGGAAGATCTGGAAGACCGGCTGCGACGGTTCGAATCGTTTGCCGAGTTTGACGAGATTGTGGAACAGATCCGACGTCGGCACGGAGAACGCCTGTGTGAGATCCCGACGGCTCTCATCAAAGTTCCCAATGGGCCCGTGGAACATTGGTGATGTCGCTCAGGATCGCTCGAGAGATAACAGTCGCCTTTCGCGGAGCGAAAGGCGAGTATAGGACACCTATTGATCGAGCGATCCTTAACAAATTTCAAATGTTTTAATTTCAAATCTGAAATTTCAAATATCGAATCGCAGGTGCAGATCATGGTCCAAATTCAGCGTATCGGCGATTCACCGCGATGGTCAGACATCGTCATTCACAACGGCGTGGCGCACTGGGTGGAAGTGGCGGATGACATGACTCAGGATGCTCGGGGCCAGGTTGCTCAAGTACTCAGCCAGATCAACGCCACGCTGGACCAGATTGGAAGCTCACGCGAAAACCTGCTACAGATTTTGATCTACCTGTCGGACCTCGAACACGGCCGAATCCTGAATGAACTTTGGGATGCGTGGGTGCCTCGCGGCCACACGCCGGTCCGAGCGTGCGTGCAGGCGGGACTTGGCAACACTTGTCGTGTCGAAATGGTGATTACCGCGGCGGTGTAGAGGCGACTGGAATGCCATGTCGCATCACTGAGTTGACGTCCGCTGTTTTCGGCAGCAAAGCCACTACTTGCGAATCGCCTTCCATCGCAACCAGTGGTCTGCGATCACGATCGCGACCATGGCTTCTCCCATCGGAACGAAGCGAGGCAGCAGACAGGGGTCATGTCGGCCCTTTGTGCGAATCGTTGTTGGCTGGCCATCGCGAGTCACCGTGGCCTGTTCCTTCGCAAGGCTGCTGGTTGGCTTGATCGCCGCTCGCAGCAAAATCGGCATCCCCGAGCTGATGCCGCCCAGCATGCCGCCGTGGCGGTTTGACTCGGTGGCGATCTCTGTTCCTGCGCGAGTCTGTCGAGAAGTGAAGATGTCATTGTTCTGACTGCCTCGCAGCTCGGCACACGCAAAGCCGTTGCCATATTCTACACCCAGAACAGCGGGGAGGCTGAACAGAGCTTTGGCAAGATCGGCCTTCAGCTTATCAAAGACCGGTTCACCCAGGCCGGCCGGAATATTCGTGGCGACAATTTCTGAAATGCCGCCGATGGAATCTGTGTCGCGACGCACTTCGTCAATCAGCGCGACCATCTTTTCCGCGGCGACGTAATCCGGGCAGCGCACAAAATTCGGCGAACCGTCAGGCAGTGTTTCGACCTGCTGCAAAGTCACCAGTTCCGGATTGGCGATTGACGCTTTAACAGGCCCGACCTGACTGACGTAACCAATCACCTGACCGCCGAATTCCTGAGCAATCAGCTTCTTCGCAATCGCTCCCGCGGCGACTCGGGCAGTGGTTTCACGAGCACTGCTGCGACCACCGCCGCGATAATCCCTGAAGCCGTAGCGAGCATCAAACGTATAGTCTGCATGACCCGGGCGGTACTTGTCTTTGATATCAGAATAATCGCCGCTGCGTTGATCGGCATTCCGAATCAGAATTGCAATGCTGGTGCCCGTGGTGCGCCCATCGAAAACGCCGGACAGAATTTCGGGCTCATCGTCTTCTTTCCGCTGAGTCACGAGCGGGCTCTGGCCTGGACGTCGGCGGCGCATATCGGGCGTCAGATCTTCAACGCTCAAAGGAAGCCCGGGCGGAACTCCGTCAACGATGACCACATTACCCGGCCCATGGCTTTCGCCAGCCGTTGTGATGCGAAACAGCTTTCCGAAGGAGTTGCCAGGCATAATAATTCAGATCTGAAATTTGAAATTTGAAATTTCACTGATGCAGGATGCGTCATTACAACGTCACCAGCTGCTTCATTTCCCGCACGGCACGTTCAAGACCGACGAGGATCGACTGCGCGATAATCGAATGTCCAATGTTCAGTTCATGGACGCGATGAATTTCCGCGACTCGGCGAACATTCCGATAGGTCAAGCCATGCCCCAGATTCAGCTTCAGTCCCTGAGCATTGGCGAATTGTCCGGCCTCGCGCAGCTTGTCGAATTCGATCTCCACCTGTTCGGGAGTTTTGGCATCCGCATAAGCACCGGTGTGCAATTCGACGGCCTCCACGCCAAGCTCCTTGGCCTTTTCGATCTGAGCAACATCCGGATCAATAAACAGACTGGCCATGATCCCGGCCCCCTGCAGCTGATCGATACACTGGCGGATGCGCTGAAAATGTGTCTTCACATCCAGACCACCTTCCGTCGTAATCTCTTCGCGGCGTTCGGGAACAAGAGTTACCTGTTCGGGACGCAGACCGAGAGCGATTTTTGTGATCTCGTCCGAGACCGCCATTTCGAGGTTCAGACGAACACGACAGATTTCCTTCAGCAGCCGAACGTCGCGATCCTGAATATGACGTCGATCTTCTCGCAGATGCACGGTGATGCAGTCGGCGCCGCCAAGCTCGGCAAGCACGGCCGCATGAACGGGATCCGGTTCGTTAGTTCGCCGAGCCTGACGGACCGTAGCGACATGGTCGATGTTGACACCCAACAGTGGCATGAGAACACAACTCCGGGATTAAATGGATTCAGTTGATTTCTGGAATACGGTCATCAATCGGCCGGGCGAGCCATTACAAAGAACAGCCAGCACACGGCCAATGGTACTCACTTTGAATGCGAATCGTCGTAGCGGAAGCCGCCAAGGCTTTCGGAATACGTGATACGTGCCTTTCGTTCGCAATCACCGAAACGCTTGACGCGTTCCGCTACAAATGTGACTGTCAGCAACCACGCGGCCAATGAAACCTCACCACGTTCATGCACCCACAGCCAGTCAGCGCGGCACGGATTGTTGCCGGACTGCCGCCATTTCTCCAGCGATGAACCGGATTGTTGACTTGGCTGACAGTCTACTGCTCGATTCAACCTGAAGCTATCACACAATTTAGAGCAAGAAACTGCCCTCGACAAGCGGGCTCAATTTGGCACTGGAACACAGTTTGCATTCTGAGCGACGAAAAACGCGGACCGCTGCCGTTAAGGCAGTTTCGTGCCTGAAATGCCGGACGAATTGGAACACGTTTTACAGAGCAGCAAGGGCTGCGGTGGCAGGCGACTTCCCTGGCAACTGCGTTGTTTCGATTGTATTCCTGACCAAAGTCGCGACGATGCGTGGCAGTTCAGAGAAATTGCAGCCTTTGCGAGTTCCGAAAATTTTCCGGAATGAAGCTGAGTGCGGCATCAGAAACATTTAATGATTCCTGGAACACGATACCACGTGACTCCAGGCCATTGACCAGCAGACAGAGAAAAGGGCTCATGAGTTCGACTTCCAAAGCTTCGTCTGATGTCATGATTGAGGCCCGCGGGCTGAGCAAATTTTATGGCGAATTTGCGGCCACTCGGGACGTCACGTTTTCCGTACCCAAAGGACAGGTCTGTGCTTTTCTGGGGCCGAACGGTGCCGGGAAAAGTACAACCATGAAAATGCTGACCGGGTTTCTGTCGCCCAGCCGCGGCGAAGCATTTTTGGCCGGCTTCAACGTCGCCGAAAATCGCATCGCTGCCAGCGAACATTTGGGCTATCTGCCGGAGAATGGCCCGCTATATGTGGAGATGACACCGGAAAGTCTGCTCCATTACATGGGCGAAGTTCGTGGGCTAAAGGGCGATTTGCTGGCCAGTCGAATGGCCTGGGTTTCTGAAAAATGTTCGCTCGCGGAAGTCTGGCGGAAGCCGATCTCTAAGTTGTCTCGCGGTTTTCGCCAGCGTGTCGGCATGGCTCACGCGATGCTGCATGATCCAGACGTGCTGATTCTCGACGAACCCACCAGCGGTCTCGACCCAAACCAGGTTCATGGGGTTCGAGATCTGATTCTTGAGCTGGCAAAGACAAAGACCATCCTGCTTTCAACGCACATTCTTCAGGAAGTTCGTGCCGTCTGCAGTCGCGTGGTGATGGTCAATAATGGGCGAGTCGTGTTTGACGGACCGACTTCCGATTTGGGTGGTAACGAAGTGGATATGGAACAGCAGTTCCGCAAACTGACTCATAGTGCGGCATAAGCCGACGGCCGAATCCGCCTGAAATTCAGCCAGAAGGCGAGCTTTCAGGCTTGAGCTTTCTGAAACGGCGTCAGGCACGACAGGCAGACTCGACGGACAGAAATGTCCTTCCTACAGATTTGAGATTTTATTCAGAGCGAAGGTGTGTTCATGTTTCGCAGTCATGTAATTCTGGCAGTAGCCAAGCGGAATTTCCGCAGTTACTTCTCCGGGATTCTCGGATACCTCTTCATTCTTGTCTTCTGTGTGGCATCGGCTGCCATGGCATTTTCGGCCGCGTTCTTCGCTGCCAATCAGGCCAACCTGGATCAGCTGACGCAGGGCTTTCCCTGGCTGCTGCTGTTCGTGATCCCCGCGATCACGATGTCCGCCTGGTCCGATGAGAAAAAGCTGGGGACAGACGAATTGCTGTTCACCATGCCATCTACAGAAGTCGAAGTGCTGGCCGGAAAGTATCTGGCGGTTCTCGGCGTTTACACAGTGGCCCTGGCATGTTCATTGGTGAATGTTCTGGTTCTGATCTGGCTGGGATCGCCAGATTCCGGGGCCGTGTTCAGCAGCTATGCCGGTTACTGGCTGGCGGGCGCTGCCCTGCTGACCGCTGGCATGCTGGCTTCGTCGTTAACCAACAGCTCAACGGTGGCCTTCGTTCTGGGGGTCGTCTTCTGCTGTGTACCGGTGATGCTGTACTACGTGACCAACGTCGTCGAGTGGGTTTACGGCGTGTTCGGGGCCACTGGCGAATTTTACGAGCTGCGCAATCGACTGGCCTCCATGAGCCTGCAGCAGCAGTTGCAGGACTTCAGTGTCGGAGTGTTGCCGCTGTCTGGCATCGCGTGGTTCTCGTTCTTCGCGGCGGTGATGCTGTATCTGAACCTGATTGTGATTTCCAAACGACGCTGGTCGGCCAGCAAACAGGTTGGCATGGGGGCGCAGTTTGCAGTTCGCACCGTCTGCCTTTTAGTTACGGCCGTAAGCCTGATGGCAATTTTCTGGACGTATCCGGTTCGAGCTGACCTTTCGGCAGAGAACCTCTTCACGTTGTCGGAGGCAACGAAAAATACGGTGCTGGGCCTGAAGGAAACGCAGCGGATCACGATCCAGTCGTTTATCAGCCCGGATGTACCTGGCGATTATGTGGAGACTCGCCGACAGCTGCGAGGACTGCTTCGAGAATTCGAAATCAGCAGCGGCAGTGCGATCACCTGGCGTGATATCGAAGTGGAACCCTTCAGCGAAGAAGCGGAACAGGCTCGAGCTCTGGGGATTGAACCTGTTCGTCTGCAATACGAACGTGATGGCAAACGCGAAGAAGCAGAAGTGTTTCTCGGCGCCTTCATCCAGAGTTCCACAGACGAACTTGTGATCCCTTTCTTCGGTAAGGGTCTGCCAATCGAGTATGAACTGACTCGATCCCTGCGAACCGTGTCTCAGGAAAAACGTCTGACCGTGGGCGTACTTCTGACCGACGCTCAGGCGATGTCCGAAGGTGAAAGCGGCGGGAAGTGGGAGATTGTTCGTGAGCTCGAAAAGCAGTACAAAGTCATCGCCGTGAATCCATCGAAACCAATTCTGGCCCAGGACAAGCCTGCAGCAGAAGAAAAGCCTGAGGGCTCCGAGGACACGAAGAACGCAGAGAGCAAAGACGAAGAGGCGGCGGAAGGTTTTGACGTCCTGCTGGCGATCATGCCATCGTCTCTGACGCAGCCGCAGATGGACAATCTGGTTGAATATGTGAAGGCCGGTAAGCCGACGCTTATTTTTGATGACCCCTGTCCGTTCGTGTTCCAGACTCAGGCCGGTCTTTCGATGGCACCTCGCCTACCAAAACCGGGCGGAGGCGGTGGAATGTTTGGTGGCGGACCGCCCCCAGAACAAAAGGCCGATCAGGGTGAAGCCACTTCTCTGATGTCTTTGCTGAACGTGAAGTGGGACAACGGTCAGATCACCTACGACCGCAGTAACCCGCACAATGAATTCGGGACGTTGCCTCCGGAGTATGTCTTCATCTCTAGAACCGGCAATCAGGAATCCCCGTTTTCCTCCGAGAGCAAAGTTACGGAAAGTCTTCAGGATCTGGTGATGCTGTATCCAGGCACGATCATGGATCGTGCCGGTCGAAAGGATCAGGATTTTATTCCGCTCCTTCGCACCAGCCGGGAATCCGGTCTGCTGGACTGGAGTGACTACACAGCCCCGTCGTTCAATCCATTTTCTGCATCGCAGGCTGTTGAGATCAATCCAAGTCCTCGCCGTCGAGATGACACTGAATCCCATGTCATCGCGGCACGTATTCGAAACACTTCCAAAGAGTCCCCTTTGAATGTGATTCTTTGCTCGGACATCGACATGATTACCGACTGGTTCTTTCTGGAACGAAACCGCGGCATGCTGGGCGTGAAGTTCGACAATGTGACCTTCGTGCTGAATGCGGTGGATGCACTGGCCGGGGATGAAACTTTCATCCCGCTTCGGTCTCGTCGAGCCAGTCTGCGAACGCTCAAGTTCGTTGAAGACCGAACCAGCTCGATGCGAAAGAACCTGAATAAGGAAGAAAAAGAAGCTCAGGATCAGATGGACGAACAGCTGAAGAAGGCTAAAGAAGAACTGCGTGCGGAGATCAAGAAGATCGAAGACAACCCGCAGCTGGATGCTCGCAGCAAGGACGTTCAGATGCAGCAGAAAGAACAGCAGCTGAATCGACAACTGGCACTTCAGAAGGAACAGCTGGAACGTCAACTGAACTCCCGCGTGCGAAAATCGGGGCTGGAAATGAAGCGCGAGATTCGCCGAGTGGAAAGTACTGTCAAGATTGTGGCCTGTATCATTCCGGCCATTCTGCCGGTTTGTCTGGGCATGCTGTTCCTTGGCCTCAGAAATCTGGCCGAGCAGCAGTCGATCAATCCTAATCGTCGTAAGAGTTAACAACCCGCATTGTGCTGATGGCCTTCGGTCGCAGGGTTTGCTGACACGTGAACCTTCTGAATGCAATCGAAAGCTCCGGCCCTTCGTCTATCGATACTTTTGTTGAACCAGGTTATTCCATGAACGCGACAAGTCGAACTTTGGTTTTCGTCGGAGTGGCCGCTGTTGCTGCTGTTGCCGCGATGGGTGTTCGTTACGCCAATCAACCGGCCTCGATTGAAGGCTTTTCTGACGTCGGTCAGGAATTCTTTACGGACTTCAAAGACCCGCTGAAGGCTCTGGAACTGAGCGTTGTAAAGTACGACGCCGAATCCAAAGAGCCCATTTCGTTTTCTGTTCGGCAGAATGAAAAAGGCCTGTGGGTCATTCCGTCGCACCACGACTATCCGGCCGAAGCAGCGGAGCGTCTTGCCAAAACAGCAGCGTCGCTGATCGGGATCCGAAAGACCGCTGTGCAGAGTCGCAGCAAAGACGACTGGGCACGCTACGGAGTCGAAGACCCATCGGCAGAAGCCACTGCGGTCGCTGACGGTGAAAAGGACGAAGCTCGCGGCACTCGCATCACTCTTCGTGACACCAGCAGCAATGCACTTGTCGATCTGATTGTGGGCAAGGCCGTTGAGGGTCGCAGCAAGCACTTTTATGTTCGACAACCCGAAAAAAATCCGGTCTTCATTGCTCAGCTGGATTCTGATCTCTCTGCAAAATTCTCCGACTGGATTGAACCCGATCTGTTGAAGCTGAACCAGAACGACATCGTCAAAGTCGTCGTCGATCAGTATTCAGTGGACGAGGAACAGGGCGCTATTGTGAAGGGCGATATCTTTGAATTTTCAAAAGACGCGGCCGCCAATAAATGGGCAATGGCCGGTCTGGATCTCAACGTTGAATCCCTGAAGGAAGCCGCAGTCACAGACATTACCCGCAATCTGGATCAGCTTAAAATCGTCGGAGTCCGTCCCAAGCCGGCGGGTTTGAATGCCGACCTGACAGTGACTCGGGAAGTCTCCGGAAATCCACTGCTGCAGAAAGTCCTGCAGACGGATATGCAGCGTCAGGGCTTTTATATTGCTCGAGACGCCAGCGAAGAAGTCAAATTGGTTTCCAACGAAGGGGAACTGGTCGCCGGTACAAACAACGGGGTCAAGTACACACTCTACTTTGGAGAAATTGCCCGCGGTACAGCCAAGGACATTGAAACGGGGCTCAACGAAACCGCGCCTGCCGATGGAGAAACGCCGACAGACGAAGCGAAGAAGACAGACGAAGCGAAGAAAACGGAAGGCGAAGAAAAGCCGGACGACAAACCTGCAGATCCTGAAGCGGGCCCTCGCCGCTACCTGCTGGTGAAAGTGGAATTTGACGAATCACTTCTTGGTGAAAAACCGTCTGAACCTGTGGCCCCAGAGAAGCCTGCCATTCTGAACGACGGCGGCACACCGGCAACACCGGAAGAAAAACCGGCTGATGCTCCGAAAGCCGATGCGGCTCCAGAGGCGGCTCCAAAGGATCCTCCACCAGCTGAAGAAAAGCCTGCTGAAGATAAGCCGCCGGAAGAAAAAGCGGCTGAGCCTGCAAAGGAAGAACCCACGCCCGAAGCAGCGGCTGAGCCTGCATCTGAAAAGCCGGCTGAACCTGGCTCGTGCGATGAACCGCCAGCAGCAGCCGAACCGGCTGTCGCTGATCCACCGGTTGTCGCTGATCCACCGACGGATGCTAAGCCAGCGGCTGACGCAGTCCCTCAGGAAACGCCTGCCACACCAGAACCCGCTGCTCCGGCCAAAGAAGGCGAGCCAGCGGCTGAGACAGCGACTCCGACTGAACCTCCGGCAGCTGACGCGGCAAAGCCAACCGAGCCAACCGAGCCAACCGAGCCACCTGCGGATCCCAAAGCCGAAGCTCAGAAGCAGTATGACCAGGCTCTTGGCGAATACGAAGCTGCAAAAGCCGGCTTCGAGGGCGCTGTGAAATCCTGGGAAGGTCGAGCCAAGGCCGGTCAGAAAACGGCACAGGAACTTTCGGATCGTTTCAGTACCTGGTACTACGTCATTTCGGCCGACAGTTTTGAGAAATTCAAATTGTCACGTGAGGCGGTTGTTGGTCCAAAAGAAGAAGCAAAACCAGCTGACGGGCCAACCATCCCAGGCGGCGGCTCAATCCCAAACTTCGACCTGCCAGGTCTCGGAAACTAACCAACTCCCCACGGCGAGATTGAAATCCAGCCATAACGCCGCGGTGCGATTGCGGGCCGACTGTTCAGTCCATGTCAGCCCAGCGACGAGGCACATCCTCGTGGTTTACGCTGAGACTGACGAGTTCTCTGTTTACCTGGTCACAGCCGTCGAAGTTCCGGAGCCGAATCCCTGAATCGTATTTCCAAAAACACTGGCACCCGAACAGCAGATTCGTGTTGATCAAGCAAGGAAAGAGGCTGGACGACCAGACTGTGTGGACCTGATTCAACAGGCCCACAAGACTCAGGCCGAGGTTCTGGCGGAAATCGCCCGAACAGATCACGACCGTGTTGCAGGTCGCCGGAATTTCGTTGCGGCAATCTGAAGAATCCAAAGGCATTTCTTGGGGCAATCTGTCGAGGCTGGAAAACGGAACAACCGATCCGACGATCGCCACACTTCGACACTGTGACAAACCCCTTGGCAAAACGATTCCAATAACCGTTGAATGAATCGCATCAGGGATCAGAATCGACGCACAGCAAGCTGCGCACTGTCGCGCCAACTCTTTCAGAAGTCGCAACCATTCGAAAACCAGGCCATGCGTGCGACTCCGTACGACCATCCAAGACAGGCGCATAGCAAATGGGCAATTGAATGGCCGACATTATCGCGCGGCCCACATGCAGTCGAATAGCTTTGGATGGCACTTACGCTAACCTTGAAACCAGCGTTTCATCGTCCGACCTCAAGATGGAAGTCATGCTTATTGATTTTGTTTGCTCCAATTTCGACTCGCAGGGTGGAGGCACTATTGAATTGCTGAGGGATAATCTGGACACCGACTTTCTTTGGCATCGCAATCAGAGTGCTTCCGGAATCTGCAATGTCCTTTTCTTCAAAACCTTCAACCTCGACCCGGCAACTTCCTACCGGAACGCCTCCTTTATGATCGATTTGGTACGATCCATCCCGGATCGGGCCCTGTGCCGATGGCCCGCTGTCGCTGATAAAGCGAATGATGCCATCCTTAATATCATTCTTCTGCCATGTCACATTGCCAGAAACGACGACCCTCTGGGGTTCGTCGTCGCTGTCAGAACAGCCTGATAGAGCCAAGCTGCCCAGGATCATCGCAAAAGGCATCAACCGTACAGCTAATCCAGCGGCATCCATTCTATACCTCGGAAATCGTGGAAGTGTCTTCAAAGAAAAATACCATGTCCGAAAAAAATTGCTTTTTCAAACAATTCAGCCGGGCGAAAGAAGCGAGACAAACACGAACTTCGAAAATAGTCGAGCCCCTGTGTCCTTGCCAGATGACCGACAAAGTTGAAACGGGGCCGAGCCGATCTCAGAATTCGCCGACGACTTCACCACCCTGCCGAGTGGCCAGTTGGTTGAGTGTCAGCTGGCTAATGTTCTCGGATAGAAACCGGACACTGCCGTCAGCCAGAAACACCTGAGCTCCGCCGACATGCTGACTCTGGAGTGCAGCATGACGCGGACCTCCGCAGGATGCACCGCTTGTGGTGTTGGGACCACGACATCCACCCGGCCCCGTAGCAAATGCCTTCCAGTTGGCATTGATTCCGCCGGCTGTAGAAAAGCTCATCTGCGTCGGAATTCCTGTCGCCCAGTGCGGCTTGCCGCCAGTTCCATTACCCTGCTGTGAGTTGTTCGAATGATCTACCCAGAGTACTTCGCCGCCCGCAAGCGTATTTGAGGTCCCATCCAATATATCGCGGAGCCCTCTGTTGCCATTCTGCTGAAAAATGCCGCCATGATCCTGAAAGAACTGTCCGGCAGCATTTGCTCCGCGAAAGTCGAAACTTGCTGTCGTCCCGGCACAGAACACATAGTTGATACCGCCCCAAAACGTGCCAGACTGCCAAGTTGGCGACGCAATGATGGTGCAGGAACCGGTAAACTGAATGTCCTGATTCGGGTCTGACGGACACTGTAACATGGGAAGATTCGTCTGATGCAGACGGTCGTTGATTCCAGAAACCACAGATGCCCCGGCAAAGTCACGTCGAGTGGTTCCGATATTAAAGTCGTACTGACCGTAGAGGGCAGCCTGCTCGAAGTACGGAAGCAGCATCGTCATTGCCGAAACACCCGGGTTGGCTTGCCAGCTTCCGCAGGCAGAGCCACTGGCGCTGGTGTTTGTCACTGTCGGAGGAAATCTTCCGTGGGCATCGTGATAGTTGTGGAGTGCCAGCCCAAGCTGCTTCAGGTTGTTCTTGCATTGCGTGCGTCGCGCCGCTTCCCTGGCTTGCTGAACCGCTGGCAGCAGTAGGGCGATGAGAATGGCAATGATCGCAATCACCACCAGAAGTTCAATCAAAGTGAAGCCTCGACGTTGAATTCGCATCTTAATACCTCCCAAAAAAAATCGGCTAGTTGTTATTGGTGATCGAAGATGATGTTCAAGATCTCTACCCATCCCCGAGGTTCATTCACCCATTCAGGACAATGCAAAGGCTGAAGGAGTCGACGAAACTTCCGGGCTCTGGGATGATGCTGGAATCTTTCAGAGCAACTATCGTTCCGCGAAAGAGAACGGGGACCAAAAAAACAGCGTGTCATAGGGCGCAGTTGAACTGCTTTTGTTTATTTTCCGGATCTCCTGAATGTCATACTATTAGGATCAGCACGCCGACAGTTTGATCCTTCAACGAGAACCTTGGTACGTAAAATACGTAGACGCTGTTCTTTCATTCATCGTCGACTATTTTTCTGGCAGCCCTCGCTCGATCAAGGACAGGATGATCGACCATCGGCATTCATTGCCCAGCGTCAGACGATCTGGTCTATTCTTTATCAAACTGATTTCATTAGGACGGGTTTTGACCGAGAGGTCGGCAGGAAACTTCAGTCTTACATGTGACATTGTGAGGGCTGTCAACCCCTGAGCATGATTATTCTGTTGGAAACCTCTGGAAATTGCGGAACCAGGACACGGACGAACAGGCAACGCCTGCTGGAAAACGCCCCTGTCCTTCATGGGCACAGCCAACGCGGCCAGCGGCCAGGAAACAAATATGGGAGCAAAAGGTGAAGGGGCAAAAGGTGAAGGGGCAAAAAGGTGTCAGGAACCGTTTATTGACACGCGAGAGGGATTTTGGTATTGTTGAGTGATGGGAAGACCAAAACGATCAGCTCCGGGCGGTTGGATTTATCATGTGCTGAACCGGGCGAACGCGCGGATGCCGATCTTTACGAAGGATGAAGACTTCATCGCATTTGAGACGGTGCTTGAGGAAGCCGTGGCCCGCACGG
>Ga0209702_10001742_pt1 | contig 40160 bp, 30 predicted proteins | sample FRY01_FD_187210 | JGI IMG/M metagenome (GOLD analysis project Ga0209702, IMG submission 187210) | Freshwater microbial communities from Lake Fryxell liftoff mats and glacier meltwater in Antarctica - FRY-01 (SPAdes) (version 2) | ecosystem: Environmental > Aquatic > Freshwater > Ice > Glacier...
AACAAGTCCTGCTACGGGAGCGGTGTATGTGGCCGACAATATTTCGTACGGCCCCAGCCTTCTTGTTTTTGAAAATTACAGTTCAGGTGGCTGGGACGGAGAGTGGACTTGTACTGATGCAGCCTGCGGGTCGCTTGTTCAAGTGTGCGAAACCTTCACTTTTACCACATCAGGCCATCCAAACTCAATGACCCTCATGGGGGCACAAGGAGATGGCGTTGGTGTAGCTCCTTATGGTTGCAATGGCGATGCAGATTTGGTCATCAACCTACAAAGCATGACCGTTGATGCTGGAAGTACCGTTTATCACTGCCTTGGCGCCTGTGCTAACCTCAGCGGAACTGTTTCTGTGCTGCGCCCCATTTACGTACCTGCGGGAAGCCCTAAACACACCTGCAACTGTGGGTACTCCGTCAAACATTACCGTTTGCACGGCTGGAAACGAGGTTTACAAGCTGACTGTAACGGATGCAAATGGCCTTGTTAGCCACAATTTTGTCTCAGTGTATGTTTCTGCGCCACCTACTGTTAGTGCCGGTGCCGATAAGGACATCTATATCGGATATGGAGCTTCTTGCGTGTCGCTTGATGGCTATGCCAACAACAGTATGGGACCATGTGCCTATGCTTGGAGCAATGGTTCAACCGCCAAGACGCCATCTGTATGTCCAAGTAGCACCACCAATTATTCGCTTACGGTATATGACTCTCGTGGCTGTACTGCTACGGATGATGTTAATGTGAATGTGATTGACATCAGTTGTGGCAGAAACAAAGTTTTGATGTGTAAAATGGCAGAACCATTTGTGTGCGCACAAATAGAGTTCAAGACAAATTGAATAATGGTTTCGTACTCGGAGCTTGCGGATCTAACAAGTGGGAGAGCCCTGAGGATTACCTTATCGAGGATGAGGAAGATGTGCTGCAGACCTCTATCTATCCGAACCCTGCAACAGACAACGTAAGCATCAACTACGGATTTGATGCCGATGCCACCGTAAATATCGATGTGTATGACATGTCTGGCAGAAAGGTACAGTCGTTGGTAAGCAACAAGGCTGTGTATGAAGGTGAGCTCAATACAAACACATTTTCTGTAAACGAGCTTAATTCTGGGCTGTATGTCATCACCATTATGACCTCCAACGGAGTCAGCGAAACGCATAGGTTGATGGTTGGTCATTAAAACGGTTTATTTCTTCCAATTCAAAGCCTTCACGAAATCGTGAGGGCTTTGATTTTTGTCAAATAGCCACTTGTCTCGCGCAAATGAAGTTCAGCTATCAATGCTCAAATAATAAGCTATGCTTTTCGTTATTGGTGCATGAGATTATTCAAAAACAAATCTATTCTAATCATTACCGCGGTTATGATTAGTTTCATTTTGTCTTCTTGCGCAAGCACGCATCAAACACGCAAGTGCGATGGTAGAAGAGCCATCAAGACTCCGATGGGGCCAATGTAGCCTAACGCCATAACATTAATACAGCGCAATCGGGTCTTAAGTAATTGACATGAAATAGCCACAGATGCACAGATTTCCACAGATTTTTCACGGGTAATCAGTGTTCTTTCTGTGGAAATCTGTGCATCTGTGGCAAAAAAATATGTTTTTCTATATGTTTGGTAATAAGACCCGATTGCCCTGAACATTAATAGAGCTTATGATAGATATAAGATTTGTTAATGTAATTTTGTGTTTATGCCGAAATCCAATGGTCATACGTCTTTCATCTGCTGGATACTCATATCTACGGTATTCCTTTCTTCGATGCAAGTAACGTTGGCCGGATTCAGTTCTGCTAATGATTCTTTGTTCAACCTCGTCACGCTCTTACTAGCTGAAGAAGAGAATGAGGATACCGACAAGAATGAAGAAGAGAATTCGACTAAAAATCACTTGTTTGCCCACGATTTACTGGTTTTTACAGCTGTTGAAGCCCATCGCTTAAAACAGATTCTGAATAATCCTGACTACAATCGTGTATTCCGAGAAGTACTCTCGCCTCCTCCCAAAGTATAGTTCATAATTGATGCCTGAAAGGAATCTGTTCAGGCTTTGAAACCATCGGTTCAATTGATAATAGCTCGCGGATGCGACAGATTTGTCGATTCATTTCAATCTATGAATAATGAAAAAGTATTTTAATCATCTTGGCTCCGATATTCCCGCAGGTATCGTGGTCTTTTTTGTGGCTGTTCCGCTTTGTTTAGGGATTGCCCTTGCCTCTGGTGCACCGTTGTTTTCGGGCATTATTGCGGGCATAGTAGGCGGTATTATTGTTGGAAGCATTAGCGGCTCTCAACTTGGTGTCAGTGGTCCGGCTGCTGGCTTGGCTGTAATTGTGCTTACAGCAATTCAGGACCTTGGTTCTTTTGAGATTTTCCTAATGGCCGTGGTTTTGGCAGGTGTATTTCAAATTGTTTTAGGTGTTCTGAAAGCAGGAATCATCGGGTATTATTTTCCTTCATCCGTAATAAAGGGAATGCTGGCTGCCATTGGCATCATCATATTTTTGAAACAGATTCCGCATGCTTTTGGGTACGACAAGGATTATGAGGGAGACCTCGATTTCTTTCAGAAGGACGGTTTTAACACCTTTACTGAGATACCTCACATGATAGATTATGTGAGTTCTGGTGCCATGGTTATTGCTGCCATTTCTTTGGCCATTCTTATTCTTTGGGAGCAGGCTTTTATGAATAGGATTCGTTTGTTTCAGATTATACAGGGGCCAATTGTAGCGGTTGCTGCGGGTATCGGCCTGAACTTTGCATTTTCGGCTTCGCCAGAATTAATGATAGCTGGCGAACATCTCGTTAGCCTTCCTGTATCCAATGGAATGATGGATTTTTTCGGGCAGTTCTCGCTTCCTGAGTTCGGTGCCATTAGTAACGGAAATGTTTGGACGGTGGCGTTCACCATTGCCGTGGTTGCAAGTTTGGAAACGCTTCTTTCCGTTGAAGCCACCGACAAATTGGATCCCGAGAAGCGTATCACCCCAACAAATCGCGAGTTGATTAGTCAAGGTATTGGAAACATGGTTTCGGGACTTGTAGGCGGATTACCAGTTACACAGGTTATCGTGCGTAGTTCTGCCAATATCCAATCTGGAGGTATTACTAAGGTTTCGGCCATTTTTCATGGATTGTTGATTCTATTCTCTGCCATGCTCATTCCAAATGTGCTGAACATGATTCCGCTAGCCAGTTTGGCAGCCATTCTGTTGCTGGTTGGATACAAGTTGGCCAAGCCTGCCTTATTCATAGAAATGTTCAAAGCTGGAAGGGTTCAGTTTATCCCATTCATCGTTACAGTAATCGGTATCGTTTTTACGGATCTTCTTATTGGAATTTCGCTCGGTTTGGCAGTTGGGATGTTCCACATTCTTTACGAGAATCTGAGGACGTCTTATTTTCTAAAAAGCCGAGAAGAAGGCGAATTCCTGGTGATTGAACTTTCAGAACACGTTACATTTCTCAATAAAGGAGCCATTTTTCAATTATTGGATAGAGTGGCGGTTGGTCAGAATATTCGAATTGATGCTACCCGAAGTGTATTCGTACATCCTGATGTGGTGGAGATTATAGAGAATTTTGCATCTAGCGAGAAACATAAGAACTATAACATAGAGGTTATCGGTCTCGACCACGAAAAATCCCGACTAGAATTCGGGTCTGTTAAACCTGTGTTGACAAGTTCGGTAAATAATTAACGAGAATAGAACAACACTACTTAGACATGAAAGAGAAGGCGTTTTATAAAAAACTTATTGAAAACAACCGAAAGTGGGTTAAACAGAAACTTGGTGAAGACGCTGAGTTCTTCAAAAAACTGGCTAGCGGGCAGCAGCCACCTCTCCTTTGGATTGGTTGTGCTGATAGTAGGGTGCCAGCAAACGAAATTATTGGTGCGCAGCCAGGCGAGGTTTTCGTTCACCGAAACATTGCCAATATGGTTTTGCATACCGATATGAGCATGCTAAGTGTGCTCGATTATGCCGTCAATGTGCTTAAAGTTCGTCACGTAATCGTATGTGGACATTACGGTTGTGGTGGCGTAAAGGCTGCAATGAGTAATAGTTCATTTGGATTAATAGACAACTGGGTGAGATGTATTAAAGATGTGTATCGGTTTCATCACAAAGAATTGGATTCCATTAGCGATGAGAACGAGCGTTTTGAGCGATTCGTGGAATTGAATGTGAAGGAACAAGTGCTTGATCTTGCTAAAACCTCCATTGTGCAAGGTGCTTGGAATAGTGGACAGGAACTACATATTCATGGTTGGGTTTATAGTGTTGGTTCTGGAATTGTAAAGGATTTAAACGTGAATTTTACATGCGACAAAGACCTTGAGGCTGTGTACCAACTCAAGTTCTGAGATTGAAAATGGAAATAAAAGGGTGGACTTAGGTTCACCCTTTTTTGTTTCGGACTGTGGCATTTGTCAACCTATTCATCGATAAACATCAATTATGTTAAGGATGTGTTAATGGTGTTGGCAGCATTGAAGATTGCTATACTTTTGGCCGCGAATTACAGATTGAACCTTGAATCGCGAAACCATTCATATTTTCCTTTTTCTCTTTCTGAGTGCGTTCATCTTTAATTTGGTGCAAGACGCAGTGCATCATCCTAAGAAGGAGTCAAGTTCCTATTGTGAAGTTAATGAAGTTGAAGAATTTCAAGAGATTGCTTCTAGGTTACGGATTTTTGAACCACAAGGATTTGCGTTCGTAGCCATTTATTTCGATTTATTTAAGAACCTTTTCGCAAGCTCCGATAGCTCGGAACTTTGCTCGGCAGGTTCGCGTGCGTTTTTTCCGAACGCCTTGCATGTACCCATCTATGTGGGTAAGTGCGTATTTAATATCTAATTTCTTGATTTTTCTGGGATGAACTTCATCCCCGCGCAACTGTGCCTATCTGGCACAGTCTCTCGCGCACCGTTCGTACTATTTTACTGAACCGATTTCCGCCCTGCGGAATCAAAAATCATCCAATGAAAAATAAATTGACAGTGTTCGATGAACACGAAGTACTTCATAAGATGAAGCATTATCTGCCAGCGCAGGCTGCTCTTAAAGACTTCATCCATCACAACACGCTTCATGCATTTCAGAATCTGCAATTCAATGATGCCCTGAGAATGGCATCAGCCATTTTCGGTTTTAAAACGTCTTTGTCGCTTACGGAGTATCGTAATCTTTTCAAGCAAGGCGCCATTCGTGCCGATATTCTTGATAGAGTCATCACCGAACGAAAAGGTAAGGAGCACTTGAATCAATGGAAATCAAAAATGAACTCCGATTCCTACGATGATTCACTTCACAAGCGAGTAGGTGTTCTCCGTCATCTTTGGAAAACGGAATATCGGATTGATTTGGATTCGTTGGTTCATCCCAACTTGTTCAGAATTCTAAACAGCTACCTCGATCAAGGTGTCTCTATTTGGCACTTTCCAATCTGGAATATGAGTTTTTTGGATTCGCTACGCGAGATGGAGCAGAAGTCCATGACGAGCATGTTTAGAACCGATAGAGCGCGGAAACTGATACTTGAACCATCAACGAGCATCAACGACCTATTGCACTTGCTTGTAGGCTATGAATCGCTTTATCAGCACTACCTCTTCGATCAGCAGTTTGCTCATCCAGGATGGAGCGGTCTCGTTAGCGTTATAGAAGATCAACCGAATACGTTGCTTGACCAACGAGCCATTAGCCTTCGTGACCTGATTATTTTCGAACTCATTCTTGAAATTGATGCGCTCGATAGTCAATTCGGCAGCATTTGGATGCCAGTAGGAGCAAAGGTGCAGACTCCCTTGGAAGATTTGTTTTCGCCCGTGTCGGTTACTGAATTAAATGAGGTTAATCAGCTTTGGCAAGAGGCGTATGAATGGACTTATTATGATGAAGTATTGGCTGGAATCGACCAAGCTAGACATTATACAAAACCTCACAAGGCAACTTCATTTCAAGCCCTTTTTTGCATTGATGATCGCGAATGCAGCATTAGAAGGCACATCGAACGGCTTTCGCCAGATTGTCTGACCTACGGAACTCCCGGACATTTTGGTATAGACACATATTACAAGCCATACAAAGGAAAATTCTACACAAAGGTTTGTCCAGCACCACTGAACCCGAAGCATATGATTAAGGAAGTGGATTCGGGCAACGGTCATATTCGTGAGGTCCATTTCACTAAAAGCAGCAATGGGCTTTTGAGTGGTTGGTTGTTCTCTCAAACCATAGGATTTTATTCTGCAATTAAGTTGATGATTAACATCTTCAGACCATCTGTTGGTGCTGCCACCACACTGTCTTTCAAGCACATGCACTCCGATTCAAACCTTACGGTAGAAAATACGGACGGAACGATGGAGGACGGACTTCAAGTTGGATTTACGCTGACTGAAATGACCGACCGTGTTCAAGGTGTGCTAAATAGTATTGGATTAATAGATGATTTTGCTCCAATCATATATTTGGTCGGACACGGAAGCAGTAGCGTAAATAATACGCACTATGCAGGTTACGATTGTGGTGCCTGTTCTGGGCGTCCTGGTTCGGTCAATGCACGGGCTTTTGCTACCATGGCAAATCATGCAAAAGTGCGTCAATTGCTTTGGGATAGAGGAATTCGCATTGCTTCAACCACGCAGTTTCTTGGAGGTTTACACGATACTTCGAGAGATGAGATTCGATTCTACGACATGGATACGCTATCCGATGAAAATCAAACTCTTCATCAGAAAAATCTAAGTGTTTTTGAACGTGCATTGGATGATAATGCTAAGGAACGAAGCAGAAGGTTTGAGCTTACGCCAAGCAAGAGTTCGTCAAAAAATGTTCATTCTAAAGTGAAGAACCGAACTGTTTCTCTGTTCGAACCACGGCCCGAACTGAACCATGCAACCAATGCACTTTGTATTGTAGGCACAAGAGCGCTGACGGATAAGGTTTTCTTGGATAGACGGGCATTCCTCAATTCCTACAATCCCTACATCGATCCAGACGGAAAGTATCTCATAGGAATTCTAAATGCTGCTGCACCTGTTTGTGGCGGCATCAACCTCGAGTATTTCTTTTCGAGAGTAGACAACCATAAGTTGGGTGCGGGTACAAAACTGCCACACAACGTGATGGGATTGATTGGTGTGGCCAATGGAATAGAAGGCGATCTAAGACCGGGTTTACCAAGTCAGATGATTGAGGTACACGACCCAATTCGACTGATGGTAATTGTTGAACAGTTTCCTGAAGTGGTTTTGAAAACCATTAAAGCCAATCCGGCTACGTATCAGTGGTTCGAGAATGAGTGGGTGAAGCTCGCAGTCATCAATCCTGAAACGAGAGAGCAAATGGTTTTTGCTGATGGAGAATTGCTTCATTACAAGCCGCTGCGCAAGCAAATTCCAGCCATGCCAGACATGATGTCGCTCTTCGAGTCGACTCAAGAGAACATTCCAGTTATGATTCTTAATTAATTCCGGCCATGAATCTTATAATTCCAATTTTCATCATCATTCCGGCAGCGGCTTTTTTATTAAGTCTTCTGATTCCGGCAAAAAAAGAAAATGCGCTATCGTTCCTCACATTTGGTGCGGTTGGTGCTCAGTTAGCCATTTCTGCAGCATTCGTTGCGCTCTGGTTGTTCAAAGGAGCACAGATCATTAACGTAAAGGAGATGGTCATTTTCAGTACTGAACACTATGAATTCTTCATTGATTTTTATTTCGATGGGGTTACAGCTGTTTACCTACTTGTAGGTACACTTCTAACTTTTCTGATTACCATTTACAGCCGATATTATTTGCATCGTGAGAAAGGATATAAGCGTTTCTTCAATACGATTCTATTCTTCTTTCTAGGTTATTGTATCACGATTTTTTCAGGAAATCTTGAAACACTGTTCATAGGATGGGAGATTCTAGGCGTGTCGAGTTTTCTGCTGATAGCGTTCTATCGAGAGAGATACCTTCCTGTAAAGAATGCGGTGAAAGTGTTCTCCATTTACCGTATCGGTGATGTTGGGCTCATATTAGCCATGTGGATGAGTCATCATCTGTGGCACGAGAATATCACGTTCTACAAGATGAGTCAGGAATTGCTGGATCATTCCGTGCTGGAACAGCAGACAGCCATCGGTATTTTCATTTCGTTGATGATTCTGATTTCAGCCATGGCAAAATCGGCATTGTTCCCGTTTTCACCTTGGTTGCCACGGGCAATGGAAGGTCCAACGCCATCAAGTGCTATTTTTTACGGTTCGTTGTCGGTTCACATGGGTGTGTTTCTTATGCTCAGAACCTTTGAGTTTTGGGAGAGCCAAACTTCTGTGAGGATAATTATAGGACTTGTTGGTCTAATAACCAGTGCCATTGCGGCTCCAACAGCCAGGGTTCAATCTTCGATAAAGGCGCAAATCGCCTATGCATCTATCGCTCAAATCGGGCTCATTTTCATTGAGTTATCGCTTGGTCTTAGATGGTTGGCTTTGTTCCATTTCGCTGGAAACGCATTTTTACGAACGTATCAGCTTTTGGTATCGCCATCTGTTGTCACGTATCTCATTCGAGAGCAGTTCTATCATTTCATACCTCGCAAGCATTCGGTAGAAGATACTTTCCCAAAAAGGTTGGAATACACCATTTATATGTTGAGCCTGAAAGAATGGAATCTTGAATCGCTTATGTACAGAAGGTTGTGGAATCCGCTGAAAGCCATGGGGCGTAACCTCAGCTTTTTGACTGTAAATCGCGTGCTGGCTTTCTTGCTTCCGGTTCTGTTGATTGGTGCATTTCTCGTTTTCAACAAGAGCTACGTTCCAACTGGAATTCTGAGTTACCTGCCTGCCCTGTTTGCCATTATAGCACTAAGCATGATGCTGAAGGCTTTTACAGACAGAAAAAGTGTGCGGGTAAGTTGGGTGCTTATTATGATGAGCCATTGCTGGATTGCGCTAGCCATTTCATTCAATGAGCGATTCGATTTTACAGATGTGATGGTTTATCTCAGCGGTATTCTAGGAGCTGGAATCATTGGCTATGCAAGTATTCTTCGACTAAAGAAGTTTGAGAAGGATGTTGATCTGAGCCGTTTTCATGGCCACGTTTTCGAGCATCCACGTATTGCTTTGGTATTTCTTTTGGCGTGTCTTGGCTTGGCGGGATTTCCTATTTCTCCAACATTCATTGGCGAAGATCTCATTTTCACACATATACACGAGAACCAAGTAATTCTTGCAGGATTGGTGTCACTCACATTCATCGTGGATGGGTTGGCTGTCATACGAATTTATGCGCGTGTCTTTCTTGGGCCACACGTCAAAACCTATCACGAAACGGCCCATCGATCATCCTAACTATTCAACTAGAACCACCTTAAAAATCGGGCAACGCCCACAACTGACTCTAAAATGAAAACTACAAACAATAAATCAGCAGCTGCAGCCACACTTGGTTTGCCTGCAAATGGTCTTAAAGGACTTAAAGAAAACTGGAGCACAGACATGCTATCGGGCTTCATGGTATTTCTATTGGCGCTCCCGCTGAGTTTAGGAATTGCCAAAGCCAGTGGATTTCCACCGGCCATGGGAGTGCTAACAGCAATGGTAGGAGGAATCTTTACGAGTTTTTTCAACGTGGGAAAACTCACCATAAAAGGACCTGCAGCGGGTCTTATCACCGTTTGTTCTGCGGCAATTATTGAGTATGGAGGAACCGAATCAGGTTGGCCAGTAGTGTGCGCAATTATTGTGGTGATGGCTGCCATTCAGATCATCAGCGGATTTCTGAAAGTAGGCTCGTTAAGCGATTTCTTTCCGCACTCTGCTGTTCATGGTATGTTGGCTGCAATCGGCATCATCATCATCGCCAAGCAGATTCCAGTTCTGCTAGGAGACGACCCAAGTATTTACAAAGGCGAAGGTCCTATCGAATTGTTGATGGACATTCCGCGTTTTGTGATCAATGCGCACTGGCACATTGCAATAGTTGGCTTGATTGCACTTGCTATCATGTTCACCCTACCTATGCTTAAAATCAATTTCGTGAAGAAGATTCCTGCTCCAATGGTTGTTCTTCTTATTGCCATTCCATTATCAATCTACTGGCATTTTGAGCAAACAGAAGCAAGTTATTCACTCGTGCATATCGGAGATTTTTGGGGCAGCGTTCGCCTCAATGCAGACTTTAGCCATATTACCGAAATGACCTTTTGGAAGTACGTTTTCATGTTCTACTTTGTAAGTAGTTTGGAATCACTTCTTACCGTAAAAGCAATTGACGGTTTGGATCCTTACAAGCGAGTGTCCGATTACAACGGTGACCTTAAGGCACAAGGAGCAGGTAACATGCTATCTGGCCTTTTGGGAGGTTTGCCTATGATTAGCGAAGTTGTTCGTAGTGGAGCTAACGTAAACTTTGGCGCCAAAACAAAATGGTCCAACTTCTTTCACGGAATTTTCCTTCTGTTGGCAATGGTGCTGATTATTCCTGTGATTGAGCTAATCCCGAATGCAGCGTTGGCTGCCATGCTCATCTTTGCTGGTTACCGTTTGGCTTCTCCAAAGGAGTTTGTTCACACCTATCACATTGGAAAAGAGCAGTTGGCCATTTTCATCACCACTATTATGGTAACGCTTGTAGAAGACCTTCTGCTTGGTATTGCTGCAGGTATACTCGTAAAAGTGATTTTTCACCTTTTCAACGGAGCATCTTTGCGTAATTTCTTCAAGGTGAAACACACCGTTGAGAAAAAATCTGAAGGTGATTATGTGATAAAGGTAGAGGAGGCAGCCATCTTCTCAAATCTTATCTCATTCAAGAATGCGTTATCCGACCTTCCCGCGGCATCACATATTCGCGTAGACCTGAGTGCCACAACATTAGTAGATCACTCGTTCATGTCTTTCATTACGCACTTTCAAAGAAGGTACAATGATGAAGGCGGAAATTTCGAATTGGTAGGTCTTGATAAGCACAAATCGTTTTCAGACCATCCGCTATCCACTAAAAAAGCGGTTGCTGTTAAATGAGATTACAAGGGGTCAGGTAAAAATCCCTAACCCCTTCCATTTTCACTTTTAAAGATGATAGTATGAAAAAGATGAAAATTCTTGCATTACTCGGCTTTGTCCTTGCGGCAGATCAAATGCAAGCACAAAACTTCCTGAAAGACAGTAAATTGAAATGGAATTTCAACGAAGAAGGAACACATTATGTGCAGCTTTCTTTAGTAGGGCAGACTTGGGTCAGATACGATGAGAACAATCCTGGAACCACAGTTTTTGGAACTCCGCAGGCTCACACCTTTGATATTGGTATAAGAAGATGGCGAATGGCACTGTATTCGCAATTTACCAATCGGGTGTTCGTGTTTACTCAGTTTGGGATGAATAATTTCAGTTCGAGTTCGAAGCAATTCCAAGGTTTTTTTGTTCATGATGCGTATGCTGAATATGCTATTCACACAAAGGGTCTATCTATTGGAGCTGGTCTGAGTGGATGGAATGGCTTGAGCCGATACGCCTCCCCAAGTGTCGGAACAATTATGACTTTGGATGCGCCTCTTTATCAGCAGGTTACGAATGGAGTAAATGATCAGTTCTTGAGAAAACTCAGCGTTCATTTCAAGGGAAAACTCAATAAATTGGATTATCGATTGGCTATTACCAAGCCTATGGCTGTGCAAAATGCAGTAAGCCCAGTAAAGCCATTAGGGTTCGCCTCTGATTTCTCCACAGAACCATCCACTATTCAGGGTCAAGGTTATTTGATGTGGCAATTCTTTGATCAGGAAAGCAATCTCACTCCGTACACGGTAGGAAGTTATTTAGGTAAAAAGAAGGTGCTGAATCTTGGCGCAGGTTTCATCGTTCAGCCAAATGCTATGTGGCACTTGGCTCCTGATAGTTTAACCGTTAAAACACACATGATGCTTTTTGGAGCAGATGTGTTCTACGATGCGCCATTTAACGCAGAAAAGCACAATGCCATAACTGCTTATGCTTCTTACCATTACATGAACCTAGGACCAAACTACTTACGGAATACTGGCGTAATGAATCCAGGAAACGGAACGGATGCTAATGGTACGCTGAATGGTGCTGGAGATGCATTTCCGATGGTAGGAACTGGCTCAACGATTTATGCACAGCTAGGCTATAAATTTAAAGACAACCTTTTTGCCAAGACTGCCACGTTGCAACCATTTACAGCTACTCAGATTGGTCTGTTCGATGCCTTAGCAGATCCAATGGTAATGGCCGAAGCTGGATTCAACCTCTTTTTAACCGGAACGCACACTAGTAAACTCAGTATGGTTTATCAGAACCGACCTGTTTTTAGTACGAACGTAGCTGGTGTCAATTTTCAATCTGACCGAAAGAGCATGGTTGTAATGCAGTATCAGGTATCCTTTTAAGAAATTGATAAATCAAATCGAGTTTCAAAAGCTTGATTTGTTGGGAATGGCCGAATGCTTAGCATTGGTGGTTATTGGTTGATCGGTTTCATAGTTGAGCGTTCGCCATTCCTTTTCTTTTCAAAAAGCTAGATGCGAGTTGCATGAACAGCGATTTCTCCCGTTCATTGTAGCCGAATGGAAACGCCCTTGATAACATATTCGCAAGCTGAAGAAAGAGCGAATACTATTTCTCATGCTGTGGGTGCCATTTTGGCTTTGGCGAGCTGTACGTTTCTGATAATTCAGAGCTCGAACCTAACCGAATGGGGCAGAGTAGGAGTGTGGGTTTATGCATTCTCGCTCATTCTTTCGTTTTCCAGTTCAAGCGTTTATCATTTTTCGCTCATTCTTTCGTTTTCCAGTTCAAGCGTTTATCATGGCACGATAGAGAGGCGCAAGAAATTTCTACTGAAAAAGCTGGACCACATTAGTATTTACTTCCTCATTTCTGGAAGTTATTCGGTACTGATAATGAACCGAATGATGAACGAAAGGGGACTTATGTTCCTTGGCGCGCTTTGGGGAATGAGTTTAGTTGGGATTTGGTTCAAGGCAAGATACGTGCACCGTTACAAGGTATTTTCTACCGTAATCTACGTGTTGATGGCGTATATCCTTTTTCTTGACCCGATGTTTTTCTACGAGTCTTTTGCCCAAAACACGAAGATTCTTGTGGTCTTCAGCGGATTCTTTTACACCGTTGGGGCTGGATTTTACCTCTGGAAATCAAAGAAGTGGACGCACTTCGTCTGGCACATCTTTGTCATTATTGGCGCAGCACTAGATTCTTGTGGTCTTCAGCGGATTCTTTTACACCGTTGGGGCTGGATTTTACCTCTGGAAATCAAAGAAGTGGACGCACTTCGTCTGGCACATCTTTGTCATTATTGGCGCAGCACTCCATTTTGCTGCGGTGTATTCGGAGTTAATTTCCTAAATACTACTTCATCATCTTATCAAATTCCTGCCAAAGATTATCCATAGCAGGAACACTGGCTGTAATAGCAACAGGCTCCTTTTTTACCGGGTGTTCAAATTCCAATCTACGAGCATGTAAGTGAATAGAAGCATCCTCATTATTTCGTGGTGCACCATATTTCAAATCTCCTTTGATAGAACAACCCATTTTTGAAAGTTGAACTCTGATCTGATGATGTCTTCCCGTTTTTGGATATACTTCCAAGAGCGTGTAGCGGTCAGAACCACGAAGCATTTTGTAGTTTAACTCAGCGTATTTCGTGTGTTTCGCTTCGTTGTTGAAAGCCTTACTTCGGTTCTTTTCTTGATCTTTTCGTAGCCAATGCACCAACTTTCCGCTTTCATCCTGAGGTCTTTTGGTTACAACTGCCCAGTAAGTCTTTTTGGTTTCGCGCTCAGCAAACATCTTGTTCAGTCGAACTAACGCTTTTGATGTCTTCGCAAAAAGAACCACACCGCTAACTGGTCTATCCAATCGGTGAACAATTCCGAGGTAAACATCGCCCGGTTTGTCTTTTGTTTTCTTAATGTATGCCTTTACGAGGTCGGCAAGTGTTTCATCACCAGTTGCATCTCCCTGCACCAAAAGGCCGCAAGGTTTGTTTACTGCAATAATGTGATTATCCTCAAAAAGGATCTCAATTGATTTTTCTACCATGGTCTAAAAAGGGAAGAACTAAAACCCGAAAGTTTAGATTCGTAATATTCGTATTCTATTTGTAATTAGCTTGGCTGAACGCCCATTTCGTACCAGCCCAAGAAATCTGTAGTCTAATATTGTTCCGAATCGTTCGGAAAATCCTTGCTTCTTACATCACCTATATAGGATTTAACAGCCATGTTCATGTCTTCGGCAAGATTGGCATATCTGCGCAAGAATCGTGGACTGAACTCTTGATTCATTCCAAGCATATCGTGTGTAACTAATACTTGTCCGTCAACACCATTTCCAGCACCAATTCCGATAATAGGAATCTCAACTTCCTGTGCAACCTGTGCAGCCAACTTGGCCGGAACTTTCTCCAAAACGATGGCAAAGCAGCCAGCTTCTTCCAAAATCTTAGCATCCTCAATAAGGCGTTTAGCTTCTTCTTCTTCCTTGGCTCTCACGGTGTAGGTTCCAAATTTATAAATGCTCTGAGGAGTAAGTCCCAAGTGTCCCATTACTGGAATTCCAGCAGTTAGAATACGCTCAATAGATTCAACAATTTCGCGTCCACCTTCCATTTTGATAGAGTGGCCGCCTGTTTCCTTCATTATTCGGATGGCAGAAGTAAGGGCTTCTTTAGAATTTCCTTGATATGAACCAAAAGGCATATCAACTACAACAAGACATCTTTCCACTGCACGTACAACTCCAGCGGCATGATAAATCATCTCGTTAAGCGTAATTGGTAGCGTGGTTTCGTGCCCAGCCATCACGTTTGAAGCCGAATCTCCAACCAACAGAATGTCTATTCCTGCCTGATCTAGAATGCGAGCCATGGTAAAATCATACGCAGTAAGCATGGCAATTTTCTCTCCATTGCGCTTCATTTCCTGAAGCACGTGGGTGGTGATTTTCTTCACCGAACGGTGTACCGACATTAGTCTTGTTTTTTCTGTGCTTTGCGCACTTTCACTGGTAAAGGTCGGGCTTCTGATTCATCTTCCGAAACTTCGGGGCTAGAAATAGGAGCAGGGTCTTCTTTTTTCGGTTCAGATTTTAATCCAGAAATGAACGAAGTATCCAATTTTGCTTGAATATTTGGATGAGATACTTCCCATTTCTCCTGTTCAGCATTCATTTTTTTGTCCTTCAGTTCAGACTCAATCTCATTTTTGGTATCGGTTGATTCTTTTTGGTCGCGCACAACCTTTTCCTTCTCTGCCTTATCAATTGCCTTATCAAGCAACGCCAGCTTTAGTTTATTGTATTTGATATGCGTGTATTTTAGTGAATCCCTATACACCTGAACTTGAGAATCCAGTTTGCCATTCTTAATAATCTCAGCTTTTAGGTTCTCAGCCAAGGTGAGGAATACGTCTTCATCCACTTCAACCAAAACATTGTCTTTAAATTCATGAAGTTGACGGTTTTGTAGTCCTAAACGGTCGTTACTTTGTCTCAATTTCGCCATTTCGTCTTCCAAAACTGTCACGGCTTGTTGCCGTTCCATCTGACATTCTTTTAGCGAACGTTTTTCCTGCTCCAATTCATATCTCATCTTTCCGAGTTGCGCAAGGGCAGATTTGTTATCGTCCGTTTTTTTGGATTCCAATTCTGCTTCCACGCTTGCTTCTGCTGTCGAATACACATAGAAATAGTCTGATTTTGCCTTTGTGTCAGGTCCAATCAAATAACCCATTCCACCTGGCTTAAAATCCATCAAATCAAAAGACTGAATGAATTTCTTATTCACATAGATGTCAATTTGAGGAAGTTGAACACGAATATCTAGTTCGTTGTAGTCATTCTTGGCAGCCAAAACCGATGATTTTACCCAGCCGTTGCCATCTGCATCACCCGAAAGAAATTTATAGTAAGCACCTACCAATTGTTTGATCCGATATTGTTTGAATTTGTTGAATTCAAACACAATAGCTCCTTTTCCATCTGGTTGAACAAGAAAAATGATTCCAGCAGTTTGATTTTCATCCTCAGTAGGTCCAAGTTTTAGAGCAGTGATGATATTGAAGCTGGAAAGGTTGTTCTTCCAATCCGTCAGAATGGCATAAGGTGTTGATTTGTGCCTGCGATGCATAAAATATTCATCCTTGTCAGGCACGTAAAGATTCTCCATAGTAGTAAGATAAGGCCAATTCTCGCTTTTATCGGTAAACTCTTCGCGAAGCTGAATTTCATTGAATTCCAACGAGATTGGAGTTTGACCAACACTCAAAAATGGAAGCCACAATACGAATGCGAACGTAAATCCGTTCCTCATTCGGTTTAGAATTGTAATAATATCGTCATAGTTGCGGTTTAAAACGGGTGCTTTGGTCATGTCTTCTTTTTGGCCTGTTATCTTTGCGCTTCAAATATTACTGGATGCTACGTTATGCTATGGGGTTGGTTGCACTACTAACCATATTTTCTTCCTGCGAGTCTGAATTTAAGCTTACGGGCGAATATGAGGAAAAACCATTGATTTATGGACTTTTAGACCCGAACGACAATCCAGGTTCAGGCGGAGACGGTCATTTGTTCCGTATTCAAAAAGCATTTTTGGGAGAAGAATCAGCGTTTGTGATGGCGCTGGAACCAGACTCTTCCTATTTCAGATATGAAGACCTCTTTGTTGAGGTAGTTGAATACAATGGTTCTAGCGAAACTAACCGCTGGAACTTGGATACGGTGATGATTGCAACTAAGGATACAGGAAACCCAGATGATAATGTCATCGACTTTTTTGGTCCGATGCAACGGCTTTATAAACTGAATCAGAATATCGATGCTGATAGAGATTATGAGATAACCTTGAAAAAACGTCCGATAGGAATGACTTCTGCCATGACCATTTCTAACATGGACTCAGTTACTCCGATTGCAGATTCTAAAACACCGATTGTAGATGCATCAACCTTGAGTTTCTCAAGACCAAATCAGAATTCTGCATTATCCAACTCGCAACGGATTACTTTGGTCAATACATCACGAGATTACGTCAATTATATATTGAATTTCAGCACTGCTGAAAGGGGTAAGCAATATGAAGTGTGGATGAGTTTTTATTATAGAGAGATTATTGGAGGAGTAGAAACATTAAAATCCATAAAATCGTTGGTCAAAACTGTCGATGTTGGCACGGAGAATATTGTGCAAATTCCAATTCTTTCCGAAAACTTCTTTAGTCGAATTGGTAGTGTAGTTGCTGAAGAACCTGGTGTTATTCGTAAGATTGGTAGAGCAGATGGAACTTTAGGTGATCCATTCCAAGAAGGTTTTACACAAGACCTCGACATAGAAGTGCTGATAGCAGGAGATGAACTTTTTGCTTACATCGACATCAACAACCCATCTAATTCAACGGTGCTTCAGGATAAACCCGTTTATACAAATATTAACAACGGTTTAGGCGTGTTTTCGAGCCGAACAAAAGTGGAGTTTGTAAACAGATTGCATTTGAGCAACGAATCGTTGCTAGAACTGGTAGATGGTCAATACACCAAAGACCTTGGGTTCATAATAGACCCCAATTAGAAACGGCTCAGTGTCGTTTTGTCACCCATTTTGTCAGGCTTTTTCGGCCTGATTCGTTCATAACTGACATATTTTCTCGAAAGTTGGAGCTTAATTCCGATGGCATGGTCTGTGCCAAATGTCGAGCCGACAACATTAGTTACGAATCGATAAAAACAATATAATGGGTAAAATAATCGGAATTGACTTGGGAACTACCAACTCGTGTGTCTCCGTAATGGAGGGAAACGAGGCAGTTGTAATCCCTAACAGCGAAGGGCGTAGAACAACACCTTCTATTGTTGCCTTTGTGGAAGGTGGCGAGAGAAAAGTAGGTGATCCTGCAAAACGTCAGGCTATCACAAATCCAACCAAGACAATTGCTTCAATCAAGCGATTTATGGGAGCGAGCTTTGATGAGGTAGCGAAAGAAATTAGCCGCGTTCCTTACAAAGTTGTAAAAGGAAACAATAACACACCACGTGTTAAAATTGATGACCGTGAGTACACACCACAGGAAATTTCAGCAATGGTTCTTCAGAAAATGAAGAAAACTGCTGAAGATTACTTGGGAACTGAAGTGACAGAAGCGGTTATCACTGTTCCTGCATACTTCAACGATTCACAACGTCAGGCTACGAAAGAAGCTGGCGAGATTGCGGGATTGAAGGTTAAAAGAATCATCAACGAGCCAACTGCTGCGGCATTGGCTTACGGAATGGACAAGAAGAACGAAGATTCAACCATCGCAGTTTTTGACCTTGGTGGAGGAACATTCGATATTTCTATCCTTGAATTAGGAGATGGTGTATTTGAAGTAAAATCTACAAACGGAGACACTCACCTTGGAGGAGACGATTTTGACCAAGTAATTATTGATTGGTTGGCAGATGAGTTTAAGAAAGATGAGAATCTTGATTTGAGAAAAGATCCAATGGCACTTCAGCGGTTGAAAGAAGCTGCTGAGAAGGCTAAGATTGAGCTTTCAAGTTCAACTTCTACCGAAATCAACTTGCCTTATATCATGCCGGTTGATGGAATTCCAAAGCACTTGGTGCGCACGCTTTCTAGAGCTCAGTTTGAGAAATTAGCTGACAAGTTGATTCAAGCAACACTTGAGCCTTGCAAGAAGGCCATGAAAGATGCAGGAATTTCTAAGGCAGACATCAACGAAGTAATCTTGGTAGGTGGTTCTACAAGAATCCCAGCTATTCAGAAAATTGTTGAGGATTTCTTCGGAAAAGCGCCTTCAAAAGGAGTAAATCCAGATGAAGTTGTTGCAGTTGGAGCCGCTATTCAAGGTGGAGTTCTTACAGGTGAAGTGAAAGACGTTCTACTTTTGGATGTAACACCACTTTCTCTTGGAATCGAAACAATGGGTGGAGTATTTACCAAATTGATTGAGTCGAACACCACTATTCCTACTAAGAAGTCGGAGACATTCTCGACTGCTGCGGATAACCAACCAACGGTTGAGCTGCACGTTTTGCAAGGCGAGCGTCCAATGGCCGCACACAACAGAACCATTGGTAAGTTCAACCTGAGCGATATTCCACCAGCTCCACGTGGCGTTCCGCAAATTGAAGTGACGTTTGATATTGATGCAAACGGAATCATCAATGTTTCTGCTACTGATAAAGCAACAGGAAAATCACAGAAAATCAGAATTGAGGCTTCTTCAGGTCTTTCTGATGCTGACATTCAAAAGATGAAGCAAGAAGCTGAGGCCAATGCTGAATCAGATGCTAAAGCGAAGGAAGAAGTTGAAAAAATCAACTCTGCCGATCAAATGATTTTCCAAACGGAGAAGCAACTGAAAGAATTCGGTGAGAAGCTTCCTGAGGACAAGAAAGCTCCGATTGAGAATGCATTGGCTGATTTGAAGAAAGCACATGAGACACGCGATATCGCTGCAATTGATACTGCGCTCGAAACCTTGAACACTGCGTGGCAAGCTGCTTCGCAAGAGATGTATGCTGCAACACAAGAAGGACAAGGCGGACAATCAGGACCAGATGCAAATGCTGGGAAAGGTGGTGACGATGAAGTGACGGATGTTGACTTCGAAGAAGTGAAAGAAGAAGAGACGAAATAAGTATTGTCTAAGTTTAAAAGAAAAGGGCCATCCGATTTAATCGGATGGCCCTTTCTGTTTAAAGTTGTTTTTGTTTATCCGTTCATTGAAATGAGGAATTCCTCATTACTACGCGTTCCTGCCATTCGGTCACGAAGGAATTCCATTGCTTCCACAGGCGTCATATCTGCCAAGTGGTTACGCAGAATCCAAATGCGTTGCAATGCTTCCTTATCCATAAGAAGGTCATCTCTACGTGTGCTTGAAGCCACAATGTCAATAGCAGGGAAGATTCGCTTGTTGGAAATCTTACGATCCAATTGAAGCTCCATGTTACCCGTTCCTTTGAATTCTTCAAAAATCACTTCGTCCATTTTGGAACCTGTTTCCGTAAGTGCAGTTGCCAAAATAGTTAACGAACCACCTTTCTCAATCTTTCTTGCCGCACCAAAGAATCGTTTTGGCTTGTGAAGTGCATTGGCATCAACACCACCAGAAAGAATCTTTCCTGAAGCTGGTTGAACCGTATTGTAGGCTCGTGCCAATCGTGTGATACTATCCAAAAGGATAACCACATCGTGGCCACATTCGACTAGTCTTTTTGCTTTATCAAGAACGATATTGGCAATCTTAACGTGCTTGTCTGCTGGCTCATCAAAGGTTGAAGCGATTACTTCCGCATTCACGCTTCGTGCCATATCGGTAACCTCTTCCGGACGTTCGTCAATCAGAAGAATGATCATGTAAACCTCGGGATGGTTCTCAGCAATGGCATTTGCCACTTCCTTCAAAAGAACCGTTTTACCTGTTTTCGGCTGCGCCACAATCAATCCACGCTGTCCTTTACCAATCGGTGTGAACATATCCATCACGCGGGCTGAAATATCTGCTCGGTTGCCTGAAGCTAGATTGAACTTTTCCTGTGGAAATAGGGGAGTGAGGTGCTCAAAAGAAACACGGTCACGCACATAGGCAGGGTCACGACCATTGATTTTCTCTACGCTCAAGAGCGGAAAGTATTTTTCTCCTGGCTTTGGAGGACGAACCTCACCGCGAACTGTATCTCCTGTTTTTAGACCAAAAAGTTTGATCTGTGATTGAGAAACGTACACATCATCTGGGGATGGGAGATAATTGTAATCGGAAGAACGAAGGAAACCATAGCCATCAGGCATACTTTCTAGAACGCCTTCGGAAATTACAGCACCATCAAAATTGAAGAACGCATCCTGTTCGGGTTGCTTCTGTTCGTTACGATTACTATTGTTGTTGCTATTGTTGTTGCTTCGGTCATTTCGAGGAGCACGGGGCTCACGCGGTTCACGAGGCTGGTTTTTTTCGCCACGGTCATTGTTTTCCGTGCCTTTAGAATCGTTGGATTCTCCTTCAGATTTCGGAGCTCTTGGCTCACGTTGTTCTTGAGGCTCGCGTGCTGGACGAGGCGGTCGCTGCGCACTTGGTTCGCGCTTTGGACTTGCTGCTTCTGGAGTAGGAGCGGGAGCTGCATCCAATTCTTCGGATGGCTTTTTTTGTCCAACTGCCTTTTCGTATTTCTCGTCACTGGCAAAAAGGTCTGCGCCTTTTTCTACGCGGGCTCTTTTTCGCTTTGGTTGGGCATCGCTGTCAGTTGGTTGCTCTTTGGGTTTTGAGCTTCCATTTTTGTCAACAATGGCCGAAACGAGGTCTGTTTTTCGCAGACTGTCGGCATTTTCCACATTCAACTTCACTGCTAAGGTGCGTAATTCCGCCACCAGCATGTTGGTTAGGTTTTCTTTCTCGTACATCAATAAAATAGAGTTGTGTAGTAGGTATGTTTCTTAAACAGATTGGCTTTCCGCCTGTATTAATCGTGATCTGGATTGGTTCAATTTCCTTGATTCAGAACGAATCGGAAATGATTGCGCGGCAATAATACACATAAATCTATTATTGGAACTTGATGTTGAAAATTTGTTGTTATTCTGCAATTGGCAGACAATTGTCAATCTGTCTATTTTCTTTCCCAGTTTGGTGGTATTCATTTCCTTTGCGGCACAAAATAGATTCAACGATGATTCAACGTATTCAAACTGTTTATCTGGCAATTGCTGCAATTCTGTCAATGCTTATCGTGTTTTTGAAGCTGACTTTGGCTTCGGTTGGCGAATATGAATTGACTGCTGTTTCGGTTAATCTGATGAAGGATGGTGTTTTAGAGACAGCGATGAGTTCTTTCGCCATTGCTGGAGCCATCATGTTTGGTTTGTTTCTGACTGTTTACGGAATCATGCAATACAAGAACCGCAAGTTTCAGATTAAGCTGGTGCAAGGTGCGCTGCTCGTTCAATGGATTGTTGTTGGACTGGTTTTCTTTTATGCAGATAAAATGGGTGTTTTGGCAGAATCTTATTCGGTTTCTTACAGCCCGAGCTTGGCGATTTTGTTGGTGAATGTGGTGCTTTATTTCTTGGCTATTAGAGGAATAAAGAAGGATGATGCGCTGGTGAGATCGGCAGATAGGTTGAGGTAAGCCGTATCGATGAAAAAGGCGTTGAATGGTGTGTGATGGTTTCTTCATTCCGCAAGACTATGGATTACCATGGTAATTCTTAACCGATTGATTATCAATGAATTTGTTTATTATTTAAATTACTATAATTAATATTATGTTAAATATAGTTTAATAAAGAAAGGGAGCAACTGCTCCCTTTCTTTATTTCTGTCTCTTCATTATTACTTCATTCTAGCCATAATCTCGTCATACTTCGATTTGAATGACGCATCCTCGACCATCTTACGGTAGTACAATTGTTTTAAGGAAACCAATACTCCTTTATCATCTGGTGTAATTACGTATGCTTTTTCTAGAATTGGCAATGCCTTATCAAATACCTTATCAGCGACAGCTTTAGCAACTTCATACTTTTTGGTATCGTCAATTAGGTTGGCTACTTCGTTCATTTTAACCGCTTGGTTAAAATATAGCGCTCCAAGGTTGTACACGGCATCAAAGTTTAAACCGTCCAATTCTACCGATTTAGTGTAGCTTTTTTCGGCAGCGGCCAAATAAGCCGTGTATGCATCATTTCCCTTCGGGTTTGCCTCAATTTCCTTAGAAGCCAGTCTGTCGTTCACGAAACCGAGCGCAAAATGCAACGATGCATTATCTGGCTCTCCAACAATGGCCAATTCCAGTGACTTCATGGCTTCTACGTGCTGGTCAGATTTGAGATATACGTTCACCTCGTTCGTAATCAGTGCTTGATTGTTCGGAAAAAGTTTGCGGCCTTCCTTAAGAATGGCTAGCGATTTTTCATCATTTTCTGCCGTTGCGTACATGCTTTGCATACGCACAATAGCGGCTTCGGCCTTGTAATTAATGGCTATGGCATCACGGAAGTATTTTTCGGCTTTTTCAAGTTCTCCGGTCTGCTCAGCACATGCACCAGCATAATAGATGGCCAATGAATCTATTCGTTTGATTTCTGGAATGGCAGCTGCTTTCAAGGTGTTCTCAAAAGCTGTCAAAGCCCCAGCATAATCTTTGGCATTGTACCTAGTAATTCCTTCGTTCACGAATTGTTTTCCTTGCACGTCCAAATACTTCATGGTCATCTCCGTATGGAACTTCTTATCATCCAACTCCTCGCATTTAAGAAAGCTTTCAAATGCCACTTGTAATGGATTAGGATCCAACGACATATACTTCTCTTCCTTGGTTTCGTAAATGGCCTGATAAATCAGTCCTCGGAAGTACCACGTTTTGGCCTCGCCCATGGTTGTTTCGTTGGTAATACAGGGGTCAATGGCCTCTTTGGCATTGTCCAATTCACCGTATGTCAGGTAATTGTTGGCGCTTGTTCGCTTTGCTTTCTGTCCGAAAACAGCAACACTCACTAAAAGGGCCGCTGTAAACAGGCTTGTCTTCTTTATCATAGTGATCGGTTATTAGTTAATAGTTATTTGGTTATTCGTTATGGTTATTCGGAATCTGTGTCGTCCGTGTCCTCAGAAGGATTATCGGTCGCATCTGTATCAGGTTCATCAGTTGAATCCGATTCTCCATCCTCAGATGCAACAATGATTGGATTTCCATCCTCATCCAATTCCACATCGTCAACCAATGACATTTCCACCTTCGCAATAGCAGCAATGCTGTCCTTTCCTTTGAGGTTGATGAGCTTCACGCCTTGCGTGGCACGTCCCATCACTCTGATACTTGCAACGTCCATTCTAATGGCAATACCGGATTTGTTGATGATCATCAGATCGTTTTCATCTACTACACTCTTAATGGCGATTAATGCTCCTGTTTTCTCAGTAACATTCATGGTTTTCACACCTTTTCCTCCACGGTTGGTAACTCTGTAATCCTCCACAGAAGAACGCTTACCAAACCCATTTTCGGAAACTACCATTACTGATTCAGTTTCTGCGTCCTCTACACAGATCATGCCAACCACCTCTACTCCTTTCGGAAGGCTGATTCCCTTTACCCCTGCTGCGGTTCTGCCCATCGGACGGACTTTCGCTTCTGGGAAATGGATACAACGACCGTGTGTTCCAGCAATGAGGATGTGGCTGTTTCCTGTGGTAAGTCTGGCTTCAAGCAATTGGTCGCCATCCTTGATGGTGATGGCATTGATACCATTTACACGTGGTCGTGAGTATGCTGCAAGCGTAGTTTTCTTGATGATACCAAGTTTAGAACACATGATAACGTAGGTGTTATTGATGTATTCCTCGTCTTTCAGGTCCTTCACGTTAATGAATGCCTTCACTTTATCATCAGATTCGATACTGATAAGGTTTTGGATGGCTCGTCCCTTGCTGGTCTTGGTTCCCTCAGGAATTTCGAACGCACGCATCCAGAAACAACGGCCCTTCTCCGTAAAGAACAGCATGTAGTTGTGGTTGGTGGCCACAAACATGTATTCCAAGAAATCTTCATCCCGAGTTGTGCTAGCTTTCGCTCCCACTCCTCCTCTACTCTGTACGCGATATTCGCTAAGCGGAGTTCGTTTGATGTATCCCAAGTGAGAAATAGTGATGACCACATCTTCATCGGCAATCATATCTTCCATTCGAAGGTCATTGGCATTGTGCTCAATTACGCTTCGTCTTTCATCACCATATTTATCTCGGATAACGATAAGTTCATCCTTGATGATGGTCATTCTCAGGTCTTCGTCCTCAAGAATGCTCTTCAAGTATTCGATGGTTTTCATCAACTCTTCGTACTCAGCACGTAGTTTGTCTTGCTCGAGTCCTGTCAACTGACGTAGACGCATTTCAACGATTGCACGTGACTGTATGTCGCTGAGGTTGAAACGCTCCATCAAATTCTCGCGGGCTTCATCTGGGCTAGCTGAAGCACGGATGATCTTGATTACTTCATCAATATTATCAGAAGCAATGATGAGACCTTCTAAGATGTGAGCACGCTTTTCTGCCTGGTCCAACTCGAATTTGGTACGTCTTACAACCACATCATGACGGTGATCTACGAAATGCACGATCATGTCCTTCAAGTTCAACATCTCTGGACGCCCCTTTACAAGCGCAATGTTGTTTACGCTGAAAGAAGTCTGAAGTGCAGTGTACTTATATAAGGTGTTCAGAACCACATTTGGAATGGCATCGCGCTTCAATTCGTAAACGATACGCATACCTTTTCTATCCGACTCATCGCGGATATCGCTGATGCCTTCAATCTTCTTGTCAACCACCAGATCGGCAGTCTTTTTGATCATCTCGGCCTTATTCACTTGGTAAGGAATCTCCGTTACAATGATCTGCTCACGGCCCGATTTCGTTTCTTCAAACTCGGCCTTGGCACGCATCATGACACGGCCTCTGCCTGTTTCAAACGCATCGCGAACGCCATCATATCCATAGATTGTTCCTCCAGTAGGAAAATCAGGGGCCTTGATAAATTCCATCAGTTCAGGAATGGTGATGTCGCGATTGTCGATATATGCGATAATACCATTGATAACCTCGGTAAGGTTGTGCGGAGCCATATTGGTGGCCATTCCTACGGCAATACCCGATGAGCCGTTGATAAGAAGATTCGGAATCCTTGCTGGAAGAACGGTTGGTTCTTGCAAGGTATCATCGAAGTTTAGCTTGAAATCGACTGTGTCTTTATCGATGTCTGCCAATAATTCCTCAGCAATTCTACGAAGACGTGCCTCCGTGTAGCGCATGGCAGCGGGGCTGTCACCATCAACAGAACCAAAGTTTCCTTGTCCGTCTACCAATGGATAACGCAACGACCATTCTTGAGCCATACGTACCATGGTGTCATACACAGATGAATCGCCATGCGGATGGTACTTTCCAAGCACCTCACCCACAATTCTAGCCGATTTCTTGTGTGCGCTACCTGCCCGAACTCCAAGGTCGAGCATTCCAAAAAGCACCCTTCTATGAACTGGTTTCAGGCCATCCCTTACATCAGGTAGCGCTCTTGAAACAATTACAGACATCGAATAATCGATGTAAGCGGTCTTCATCTCTTCTTCAATGTTGATCGGTATTATCCTCTCTCCTTCTGCCATGACAAAATGTTAGTGTTTTTACGTTTGCACGGTCTTTGATAAACCGTACTAAAAAATTGTGATCGAATTTACGCTTTTCGCTAGCGTTAGCGCGTTTTTCGGGACTTTAAAAAGGCAGTTATTACTAACAGATTTCTGTTGATAAAAACGAAGCGAATTGCAAGCACACCATTAGACCGAAAGTAATTTTGAACATGAGGTAATTGTTTGCTGTTTGATTGAGTAGATTGCTGTATAAAACCGACATTTGACATAGACAATATGGACGCGAAATTTTCACCACGAGTAAAGGATGTGATTAGTTTCAGTCGCGAAGAAGCGCTGAGATTGGGTCACGAGTATATTGGAACGGAGCATCTTTTGCTAGGGATTATTCGCGAAGGAGAAGGAACTGCTCTCAAAATATTGACTTCGTTAGGAGTTGATATTCAAGACCTTAGAAAGGACATTGAAGCAGCTACGCATACAGGAAAGCCTACGAAGAAGGCCCATTTGGGAAACATTCCGTTGATTAAACAAGCCGAAAAAGCATTGAAAATCACTTATTTGGAGGCGAAAGTTTTCAAAAGCACGAGCATCGGCACAGAACATCTGCTGTTGGCTATTTTAAAAGATGATGATAACGTTGTAACGCGAAGCATGAAGAAAATGGGAATAGATTATCAACTCGTAAAAGAAGAGGTTGAGGTTATTTTAGGTGAAACTGGCACAAGAATCAGCCCTGAGGCCAAACACAGCCAGTCTGCTGATGATGACGATGATGGTGATAACTTTGGTGCAGGTGCTGGTGGTGGTGGACAGATGCGAAAGGCGGTTGACCCGAAATCAAAGACACCTGTATTAGATAATTTCGGTAGAGACCTGACAAAGGCTGCTGAAGATGGTAAACTGGATCCAGTTGTCGGTCGTGAAAAGGAAATTGAGCGTGTTTCTCAAATTCTAAGCCGAAGAAAAAAGAACAATCCGATTCTTATTGGAGAGCCTGGTGTTGGTAAATCTGCCATTGCAGAAGGTCTTGCATTGAGAATTATTCAGCGAAAAGTGTCACGTGTTCTCTTCGGAAAGCGTGTAGTTACTCTTGATCTTGCATCATTGGTTGCAGGTACCAAATACCGTGGTCAGTTTGAAGAGCGAATGAAAGCGGTGATGAATGAATTGGAGAAATCTCCAGACGTCATTCTATTCATTGATGAGATTCATACGATTGTTGGTGCTGGTGGAGCTTCCGGTTCTATGGATGCTTCTAACATGTTCAAACCAGCTTTGGCACGTGGCGAAGTTCAATGTATCGGTGCAACCACGCTGGACGAATACCGACAGTACATTGAGAAAGACGGTGCGCTCGAAAGACGTTTCCAAAAGGTGATTGTGGAGCCAACTACTCCGGAAGAAACTGTAGAGATCCTCAACAACATCAAAGGGAAATACGAAGATCACCATAATGTCATCTACACACCTGAGGCGATTCAGGCCTGTGTGTCATTGACAAATCGGTACATGACAGACCGTTTCCTTCCAGATAAGGCCATTGATGCGTTGGATGAGGTAGGTTCTCGCGTTCACATCACCAATATCAAGGTTCCAGAAATAATTGTGGAATTGGAGAAGAAGGTGGATGATGTAAAAGAGGAAAAGAACCGCGTGGTTCGTAGTCAGAAGTATGAAGAGGCTGCCAACTTGCGTGATAAGGAGCGAAAGCTGCAAGAAGAATTGGAGCGAGAAAAGAACAAATGGGAAGAAGCCACAAAGGAAAACCGTGAAACGGTAACGGAAGAAGATGTGGCTGAGGTTGTTTCCATGATGACTGGAATTCCAGTTCATCGTGTAGCACAGAACGAAGGCGAGCGTCTTCAGAAAATGAATGAGAACCTCAAAGGGAAGGTCATTGGACAGGATGATGCCATCAAGAAGGTTGTTCGTGCCATTCAGCGTAACCGTGCTGGACTGAAAGACCCGAACAAACCAATCGGAAGTTTCATTTTCCTAGGCCCAACAGGAGTTGGTAAGACGGAATTGGCCAAAGTACTTTCGCGTTATCTGTTCGATTCTGATGATGCGCTCATTCGTATTGACATGAGTGAATACATGGAGAAATTTGCCATCTCAAGATTGATTGGTGCCCCTCCGGGATACGTTGGTTACGAAGAAGGTGGTCAGTTGACGGAGAAAGTTCGTAGAAAGCCTTATTCAGTTATTCTGTTGGATGAAATTGAAAAAGCGCACCCTGATGTATTCAACTTGTTATTACAAGCGTTGGATGATGGAATTATGACGGATTCTTTGGGTCGCAAGATTGACTTCAAGAATACCATCGTTATCATGACTTCAAACATCGGTTCACGTCAGTTACAGGATTTCGGTCAAGGTGTTGGTTTTGCCACAAATGCCAAAACCTCAACTAGCGATGAACACTCTAGAGGTGTGATTGAAAAAGCTTTGAAGAAAGCGTTTGCTCCTGAATTTCTGAACAGGATTGATGATGTGGTTCTCTTCAACCAATTGAAGAAGGAAGACCTTCATCAGATCATTGATCTTGAATTGAAAAGCGTTTTCAAGCGGATTGTAGAAGCAGGTTACACGGTTGAGTTGGACGATTCAGCCAAAGAATTTCTTTCTGATAAAGGCTATCATCCTGAATTCGGTGCGAGACCTTTGGCAAGAGCAATCCAGAAGTATTTGGAAGATCCACTGGCAGAGGCTATTATCGGAGCCACCGTTTCTGAAGGAGACGTACTTACGGTGAAACACGCGAAAGACGCTGAGGAACTGACAATTGAGGTAAAAATGCCCAAAGCCGAGAAGAAGAAGAAAGACTAATCTGCTTGTTTCTCGCGCAGAGAAGCAGAGTAAAAGAGTTTACAAATGAAAAACGGGGCAATTAGCCCCGTTTTTCGTTTTACAAATAAAAATTTATATGCCTTAGCGTGATAAAATTTATTCCGCTGCGCCCATGCTGCTATAACCACCATCGTGGAACAGGTTCTGCATGGTCACTTTACGTGTGAGGTCAGAAAACATTGAAACGCAATAGTTTGCGCATTCTTCGGCTGTAGCATTTCCTAGCGGAGAAAGCTTGTCTGCGTTGGAGATGAAATCTTCAAAACCTTCTACACCAGAACCAGCGGTAGTTACCGTAGGGCTTTGTGAAATAGTATTCACACGCACATTTTTATGTTTTCCGTAATGATGTCCGAAGCTACGAGCAATGCTTTCGAGCATGGCTTTGGCTTCTGCCATATCGCCATAACCAGTATAAGTTCTTTGCGCAGCGATGTAGGTCAATGCAATTACTGAAGCATATTCGTTCAGCGCATCTAATTTATAACAGGTTTGTAGCAAGCGATGTAACGACATGGCAGAAATATCCAACGTCTTGTGGTAGAATTCGTAGTTCAGATTGGTGTAATCTCTGCCCTTTCTCACATTCGGAGACATGCCAACAGAATGAAGTACAAAGTCAATTCCTCCGAATTTCGACTTGGCAGTTGAAACAAGATTCTCGATGTCTTCCATCACGGTCACATCCGCAGGAATAATCTCAGCATTCAGCTTCTCACCCAATTCTTTGATTCCGCCCATTCGTAAGGCAACTGGGGCGTTGGTCAGGATAATCTCTGCACCTTCCTCTGCACATTTCTCTGCTACTTTCCAAGCGATGGAACGATTATCCAATGCTCCGAAAATGATTCCCTTTTTTCCTTTTAGTAATCCGTATCCCATTTTGGTAATGATGAATTAGAAATGATGAATTAAGAATTTGATGCGATGAGACCTTCAAGATTTTCAAAACCTTGAAGGTCTTGGCAGACCCTTAATTATTCATTTTTCATTGACTAAATTTTTAGCGTGTGTCAAAGCCGCTTCTGTTGGATTGGCATTGCTCAACATCTTCGCAATTTCTACAATTCTATCGGCCTTATCCAGTTCTCGAACGCCTGTAGTGGTTCTTCCCTCCTGCTCATCTTTGTAAACGTACAAATGCTGATTGGCTTTAGATGCGATTTGAGGCAAGTGAGTAATACACAGCACCTGCATTCGCGAACTTAATTCCTTGATTTTCATACCCATTTTATCAGCCACATCACCCGAAACTCCTGTATCTACCTCATCAAAAATAATGGCTGGAAGCTGAGTTTTGCTTGCCATTTCAGCTTTAGTGGAAAGCATTAGTCGAGATAATTCTCCACCACTTGCAATCTTGCTAATGTCTTGCGGTTTTTGCCCCTTGTTGGCTGTGAATAGGATTTCAATCCTGTCCTGTCCGCTTAAGTTGCGCTCTGTTTTTTCAACTAGAATACTCATCTGCGCATCTGGCATTCCCAATTGCTGTAATTCAGATGTAAGGATTGGAGCAATGCGTTTAGCCTCATTTGAACGCAGATTAGATAGTTTTTCTGCTTCTACTTGAAGTAAAGATTCAATCTTCTCAAGCTTGCTGTTAAGCAGCGTCAACTGTTCGTCTGAATTGGAAATTGAACTCAGTTTATCACTTAGTTCAAACTGATATTGGATCAACTCCGCTTCTGATTGTTTGCGATGCTTGGCCATCAGTCGGATGATTCCATCCACACGTTCGGCCAAGCGTTCCAATTCGTCTGGATTCTGTTCTACCGACCCTGCTTTCTGAGACATTTCTTCCGCCACATCTTCCAAATCAATCAAGTTTTGTTTAATGCGTTTCGCCCACTCTACTGCTGTTGGGTATTTTTTGGATAAACGCTGTAGCTCCGCCTCAATTTTGCGAAGGCCATCAACCATTGCGCTATCCGAATTAAGCAGCGCATCAGAAACCTGACTGAGTGCTGCGCTTATCTCTTCAGAATTCTCCAACATGGAAAGCTTCTCCTGATTCTCAATCAGTTCACCTTCTCTCAAGTTCAATTCTTCCAATTCTGAAAGCTGAAACTTCAAATAATCTTCATCCTCAGCAGACTTTTGCAAGGCGTCTTTCAATCGTTCAACCTCCTTTCTAAGAGCATTCCACTCTTGATAGACTTTCTGATAAGAATAAATCTGCTCACCTCCATCGGCACATGAATCCAAAAACCGTGTTCTGAATTCGGCAGACTTTAGCGTTAAAACCTCATGCTGAGAATGAATATCAATCAGATACGAAGCCAGGTCTTTCAGTTGCACCAACGTAACGGGTGTATCGTTGATAAAAGCACGCGACTTTCCGTTGGCGTTTATCTCTCTCCTAAGAATGGTTGGGTTCTCAAAATCGAGGTCATTCTCATCGAAAAACGCTTTGAGGTCATAGTTCTCCACATTAAAGAACGCTTCTACAACGCATTTCTCATCTTCTTTATAGAGTACAGAAGAATCGGCTCGTTTGCCCAGCACCATCGAAAGTGCTCCAATCAGAATGGATTTTCCAGCTCCGGTTTCCCCTGTGATGATGGTCAGGCCGTTGTTCAGCTTGATGTCAAGCTCGCTGATGATGGCGTAATTGCGGATATGCAGACGGGTAAGCATGAATGCTAGCCTTTAATGATTGTCTGATACTTATTTGCATTGGCCGGATCTGCCTGCATCAGGTCGTTTGCAACCTTAGTCTTTACATCAGGAAAGGCTTCCTTAAAAATGTTGATGAACTCATCTACCTTGGCGGTAAAGAATACGGTGAGAAGATACGAGTTGGGTTGATCTAGTCGGAGCTTTTTAAGCGGTTCAATACACTCGGTAATTGCCCTTCTACCTGATTCGAGGTCAGATTGCATTAAGTCTAGTCCTTGTCTGTGGTACTTGTAAATCATTTCGCGGAAACCTTCGTAACGGGCATTCAACATGTTCTCTATTAACCAGTAACGATTCTTGGTGCCTTCAAATGCTTTCCAGCCACGCTCTCCTTCGCCTTGCGCGTTATTCACAATCTGCAAGGCTTTCTGAAAATAAGGCTCGCCACCTTTAGGAGAAAAACTATCGTAATCAGATCCAATAATCATGTAAGCATAGAATGCCATTACAGAACTCAGGTTATTGATGTGCTGATTCTCTTGAAACTGAATCGGTTGACTTTCCACGTAATTGAACACAAAATCCTGATCGTTCACGTTTAACATTACCGTGTTGTAAGATGTCATGTAGGCCGGACGGCTCGATTGAATTTGCATGGTGGCCTTAAATTTATCACCCGAAATCTTCTCGGTGATAGTAATCAGGATGCTGCACTCAATTCGTTCCTCTATCGCGAAAACATCGCTTGTCCAAGCCGTTGAATTCATAAACTCACGCAAATCATTCTGAAGCGTTTCAAAAATCCGTTTCTCCGTATTCTGAATGGCAGGACTGATAACCGAGACCGTGCAGTTTAGTTCCTGCGCCTGTAAACCAATCGAAATGAGAAGAAAGAAAACTGTGAGAAACCGTGTCATTTAAAAGCTATGATGGTGCGCAGAATGTCTTTGGCAACTTCTGCTTTTGTCTTCAATTCAAAAGTACTGATATTATTGTGTCGGTCCAGAATAGAAACCTTGTTTGTGTCGTGACCAAAACCTGCTCCCGCATCCTGAAGTGAGTTCAAAACTATCAAATCGCAGTTCTTTTTATGGAGTTTTCCTTTAGCATTTTCTAACTCATTATCTGTTTCCAATGCAAAACCTACAAGTACTTGATTGGCACGTTTTCGTTCTCCCAATGATGCAAGAATATCCGGGGTAGGTTCCAATTCGATGGTCAGCTTGGAGTCTTTCTTTTTGATTTTATTCTCAGCTATAAACTTGGGTCTGTAATCTGCCACCGCTGCTGAAAGGATCAAAATATCCTGCATTTCCTGTTCGGTCATTACGGCATCAAACATATTCTGTGCAGATTGCACATTTATCCGTTTGATTCCTTTGGATGATGTAACATTAGAAGGTCCGCAGATAAGTGTAACCTCTGCCCCACTTGCCAATGCTTCTTCGGCAATGGCAATTCCCATTTTTCCAGAAGAATGATTGCTGATAAAACGTACAGGGTCAATTGCCTCGTGGGTCGGGCCTGCGGTTATGAGAACCTTCTTTCCGTTGATGTCAGGCATGAAGTAGTTTCTTCACGAATTCGAAAATAGCTTCTGGTTCAGCCATTCTTCCTTTGCCATTCAAACCACTTGCCAATTCGCCTTCTGTTGGTTCGATAATGTGATTTCCGAACTCAGCAATTGTCTTTAGATTCTTAAGAATGGCTGGATGTTGCAACATATCCAAATCCATGGCTGGCGCAATTGCAACAGGACAACGAGCTGAAAGATATGTGGCTAATAGCAGATTGTCGCACATGCCGTTTGCCATCTTACCAATGGTGTTGGCCGTAGCTGGCGCAATCACCATTACATCGGCCCAAAGGCCAAGCTCTACATGATTGTTCCAGTTGCCTTCAGCATCAGAAAATTCAGATTCAACAGGGTTTTTGGAAACGGTAGAAAGTGTAAGTGGTGTGACGAATTCAAACGCTGCATTGGTGGCAACCACCTTCACTTCAGACCCGGCCTTCACTAGCAAACGAACAAGTATAGGAATCTTGTAAGCAGCAATACCGCCTGTTACACCTACCAAAATCTTCTTGCCGTTCATATACTCTAATATACTCGAAAACCCGAACAGGTCGGGTTTTTCAATTCAGTTTGAGTTTAGACTATGCCTCTCCAGCAGCAGTAGCTGCGGCTTCCTCCTTTGCAGGGTTGCGGAAGTAAACCTTGCCTTTAAGGTATTCTTCAACCGCAATTGATACTGGCTTTGGCATCGCTTCATAGAATTTTGAAATCTCGATCTGCTCGCGGTTCTCAAAAATCTCTTCCAAGTTGTCGGAAGAAGTGGCAAACTCAGCCAATTTAGAGTTCAACTCTTCCTTAATATCAGCACCAATTTGGTTAGCACGTTTTGCGATGATCGCAATGGTTTCGAACGTGTTATCCGTTCCAGCCTCGAATTTTCGCATGTCGCGTGTTACTGTATCTCTTTCAGCTTTTGTGTTCTTATATTCCATCTCTCAGGTTTTTTAGCTTTTCCAGTTGTCGTTTAGAATCCTCTTTAATACTCTCTGCGTTCTTCACATCTGACGAACGCGGGTATTTTTCAATAAAATCATCACACTCTTGCAACGTCTTCTCAAAACGCTCCATTTTCTTTTCGTCAATACTATTATCAGCTAGCAGATAACTTGAACGCAGTATCATAAAGCTGATTTCCTCACTGAATTTCGTATCCGGAAATTCCTTGAGCATATTTCGGAGCGCAAAGATAGCAGCTTTATATTCACCTAAACGGTAATAAAGCTTTGCTCCATTGTAGGCTTTTGTCTCCAGTTTAAAACGAAGCCGATCAATAAGGTCGTTGCACTCATCTACCTTTGGGCTTTCTGGGTACTTGTTGATAAACAGTTGAAGCTCATCAATGGCCTTTGTTGTGCTTGCCTGATCGAGACTTGGATCTGCTGAATCGAGGAAGTAGCATTTGGCGTTCATAAACTGGCCGTCTTCTGCTCTAGAACCACGTGGAAAAGTTTTTACGAAATTGTCAAAGTGATAGCCGGCCAGCATGTAATCGCCCAAATGGTAGTTGCAATAAGCATAGTAGTAATAGACATCCTCGGCCTTGCTGGTGCCACGGAAAACCGTAATCAATTCTTCAAACAGTGGGAACGCCTTCTGATACTTACCATTGTCGTAATAAACCTTGGCCATTTCAAACTTCTTTTCGAAGTCGTTGCTCTTGAGCACCTTCTGATACTTGCTGCATCCTGCAAACACCATCATAATGGCAAGAAGAACGATGGCCGAATGTGCCTTTTTGAACATGGCCGCAAAGATAGTTTTTTGAATCACGTGGCATGAACGGATGTTTCGGGGGTTTATTAGGATTGGATTCATTGGTTTTTCAGAACAAGCTTCCTCTCCCTGTTTGCTGCGTTGAGGCAACATGCGTCTCCGATTTGACAGCTTGGTTATCTTCACCCCATGAAGAGATTCCTCTTTCTGTTTGCAATGGGCTTGTTCGGTTGGTTGGCACCGAGTGTGGCACAGCCTGTCTTTCAGAACCCTTCGTTTGAGGGGGCGCCAGTTGCTGGTGCTGCGCCTCCGGGCTGGTTTATTTGCACGGGTTCGCCCGATGTACTTCCTGGTTTTTGGGGTACCACACAAACACCTTCGCATGGTAACAGTTTCCTCGGATTCCATCATGAAGAGTCGGTAGCTGCCAATTTCACTGGTGGAATCGGTTCGTGCAGTCAGATGACGTTTGAAATGGATGTGAGCATCGTTCCGCTCAATCTTCCAGGCAATTCTTATTGGATGAGCAACAACCAAGGCGTGAATCCGGGATATATCTGCATCTATGGCGGCTACTCGAGCTGCGATAATTCCGAACTACTATGGCAATCGCCCCTCATTACGAATGTACTAACGTGGGAAACGCTGCTTATCACTCTCAACCCATCTCAGAATTACACCTATCTAAACATCGTTCCGTGCGTCAATCCGCAAGGAACCTATACCTATTTCGGTATCGACAATATTGTAGTAATTGACCAGAATCCATTAGTAAATCCGATTCCTGATCAAGCGCATTGCGAAGGTGAAGACATAGCCATCGACCTTACGGGTGGCTATTCTTCAGGTGCCGCTTTCGCTTGGACGGGTCCGAATGGTTTTACGAGCACCGATGAGGACATCCTGATAACCAATGCAGCTCTTTCAAATGGTGGTCAGTATACGGTGGTTGTGACAGACAACGGATGTGCGAGTGAACCGATGAGCACACAGGCCACGGTGGTCGATTGCACGCCCAATGTGACCTGCAATTTGATTTGCAATACGGATTTTGAAGATCAACAGGTAATCACTGCAGGAAACTTCACCTTGGTCAACCATAGTAGCGTCCCTTGCTGGAGCACCACCGCATCCGACCAACAGGTTGAGGTGTGGGGAACGGGCTTCAATGGGGTGCCAGCGTATTCGGGCAATCAGTTCATCGAACTCAACGCTAATTTGGTTTCCACCATCTATCAGGATTTTCAGGCGTTGCCAGGAAGTACGGTTGATATTTTCTTTGCACATCGCGGTCGTTCGGGAACGGATGTGATGAGCGTGAGTGTCGGACCGCTTGGTGGTCCTTATACCAATCTTGGCACTTTCTCCACCGGAAATACGGCATGGATGTACTATACGGTCAGCTATACTTTCCCTGCCATTCCGCAGGTAGATTATTCGTTGCGATTCAATTCCATTTCTGCCGCAGGCGGAAATCCGGGTGTGGGTAATTTCTTGGATGATATTTCCATCATTATGCCTCAGATTGTAGTCGATGCTGTAGTAAGTGAACCTACTTGTCTCGCAAGCTCCGATGGCACCATTGAAATCACCGTCAGTGGTGGAACGCCACCTTACAATGTTCTTTGGGATGCGCCCATTTCTTCTTCAAACACCCAAGTAACGAACCTGAGTGAGGGAACTTATAGCTATAATGTTACCGACTTGTATGGATGCATATTTGACGGAGATGTTACGCTGATACACCAGTTTGTAGCTAACCAATCAACTGCAACCCCTGTCATCTGTCAGGGGGAAGAATATGTGCTTCCTGACGGGCAGATTACTACCACAACAGGAACGTATGTAGTCACGATTTCCACCGTAAATGGCTGCGATAGCGTTATCACCACCAACCTGACGGTGAATCCAACCTTTGCATTCAATCTAAATCCATCCATTTGCGATGGAGAAACTTTCCTGCTTCCTTCGGGAGTTAGCGTTGGAACTGCTGGAACATATTCAGACACGCTTCAAACCATTTTGGGTTGTGATAGCATGATATCCACCAACTTGACCGTAAATCCATCGCCTGTTGTCAATCTACCTGCATCCATCTGCACGGGTCAGAGCTACTTGGCGCAAGGAGCGTTGCAGACCACATCTGGAACGTACTACGATACGCTGACGACTGCTTTCGGATGCGATAGCGTCATCATCACCGATTTGGCCATCATTCCAATGCCCATTCATACCATAGATACATTGGCGTGTGTAGGTGATTCCGTCTTGACTGCTGGTTATTGGAAATCCGTTCCTGGATCTTACAACGATACGCTGCAAACCGCTTTAGGATGCGATAGCCTTGTAATTACAAATCTTTCTAATCACCCCCAGCCTACCGCTGCTATTTCGGTTACTAATTCCTGTTTGGATGAGCCTCTTATGGTGAATGATGCTTCAATCATTTCGGGCGGAAGCATCACGAGTTGGTCTTGGGATTTTGGCAATGGAAACACATCGCTGCTTCAGCAACCTTTGCCGCAGAATTATCTCTCAGCAGGAAATTACACGCTTGGCCTTGTTGTCACTTCCAATAATGGATGTATTGATTCAACCGAAACCGTGGTTGAAATCTACCCGCTTCCAATTGTACTCTTCGCCTTCGATAGTGTGTGTCATGGTTTGCAGATTCAGTTCACCGACCAATCCACGGCTGCTGGAATCTACTCTCTTACACAATGGAGTTGGCTGTTCAGCGATTCGCAGACTTCATCTCAGCAAAATCCTCAGGTAACCTTTGCAAATCCTGGTTCTTATAGCTCACTGCTCACCATCACCAATAGTGCTGGCTGCAAGGCCGATACCATGCTTGGAGATGCGTTCGTGTATCCAAATCCTGATGCTGTTATTCTTCAACCCTTGGGTCATTGCCTTTATGATACCGTTTCATTCTTCGAAGCGGCTACTGTGGATGGACAATGGGGCGATGCAATCATTTCCTATTCATGGGAGTTAGAATCAGGAACCACTACTTCACTTCAGAGTCCAGCACATGTTTATCAGACTTCTGGAGTTCATTCCGTTCAACTTACGGTTGAAACAGCCAATGGATGTACGGATGTTGCCACGGCAACGGTGGAAACCTATGCTAGACCAGAGGTGGCGTTCAGCCTTTCGGATTATGAAGGCTGCGAACCGCTTTCGATTTACTATCAAGATGGAAGTACGATTGCCAGTCCGTATTCAGTTACTTTTTGGAATTGGGAATTAGGTCATGGTGAGATTAGCAATGTGGCACAACCTTCATTCACGCACATGTATAATGGTGCTGATGGCATTTTGCCAGACACGCTTGATGTTGCACTCTCTGCTGCTTCGGCCCAAGGTTGCGCATCGCTTGATACCGCCCGGTCAACGGTTTTGGTCTATCCTCTACCGAAAGCGGCATTCACTTCTGATAGGAATGAAGCTACCATGGTGAACCCTACCATTCAGTTCATTGATGGTTCTTCGGAGAATGTCACTAATCGGCATTGGGCATTTGGCGATGGACAAATCTCGTCTGTGGTCAATCCCGAATACGCCTACAACGACACGGGGCGTTACCTAGTAGAACTAAACGTGCTTACAGCCTATGGCTGCGAGGACGAAACGACTGGCGAAATAATCATCTATCCTCATTTCTCTTATTACGTTCCGAATAGTTTTACACCAAACGACAATAGAATCAATGACCGTTTCCGTGGTTTTGGGGAAGGATTTACCAATGAGATTATGTACATCTATAACCGTTGGGGCGAAGAAATCTACTACAATGCCGCAGGGCAAGGATGGGACGGCACCTATAAAGGAAAGCAAGTGGAACTTGCGGTGTATGTTTATCACATCAGTGTGACCGATTGGGAAGGAAATGTCCATCACTTCAGAGGGCATTTGAGTTTGTTGAGGTAAATATTGGGTAGCAAGACCTAACAGATTTTTGAAACCTGTTAGGTCTCGAAAGGCTATTCCCCCCTTACTTTCGGCCAACAAATCTCACCATGATCCAATTCATCACAGAAATAGTAACCCAATTTGGAGGCCGCTACTTTGGCAGCGAACAAGAGAAGAACGCACAGCTTTACACCAAAGAAGTATTAGAGCAATATTGTGATACGGTTGAACTGATGCCGTTTGATTCTGCATTGGAGGCGCATTTTCAATCATTGAAGTTGTTTTGCGTGGTTTATATGTTGGCGTTGGCAGTTTACTTTATCAATGTGCAGGCAGCAGCCATCCTTGCCGTTATCAATGCGGTGCTTTTCGTTGGGCATTTCGTTACCTATAGGCATTGGTTAGATTTCCTTTGGAAAAAGAAAACATCTTATAACGTTATAGGAGATATTGAACCTACGGGTGAAGTGAAATCCACGCTCATTTTTGCTGGGCATATTGATAGCGTGAAGGAATTTAAATGGTGGTTTAAACTAAAACATACAGGAGCCATTCTGTCTGTTGTAGCAGGTTTTCTGTTTCCGCTGTTGGCGGTATTTCTAGTGGTGACTATGTTTGTTTCGGGTGGTTGGATTTTCTATGGCTGGCTTTTCTTCGTATTGCTCTCCCCTATTCTCATTGTCTATTTTGATATGCACGGAAAGGAAGTGGTGCATGGCGTAAACGATAATCTGACGGGTGTTGCCATGTCGGTAGAAATGGCAAAAGTGTTTTCAGCGCAACGAATGAAACACACGCGCATTCGGTGCATCAGTTTCGGGTCTGAAGAAGCTGGATTACGGGGTGCCTGGGCGTATGCGAAGAAGTATAAACAGCAACTGCTGGACGAAAAAGCGTTGCTGCTAAACATCGACTCCATCAAGGATTTGGAACATTTGGCCATTGCAACACGCGAAACAAACACATTGGTTAGATACGATAATGCGCTTATTTCGGAATTGAAACAAGCGTTCGATGCTGAGGGAGTAGCAGTGAAAACGCTTCCGTTTGACATTGGTGCATCTGATGCATCGGCTTTTAGAATTCAAGGTTTGCCTGCGCTCTGCGTAATCGGACTTCGCACCGATACACTTGACCATACCTATCACACACGGCACGATAACCTCAATAATCTGGATGGAACAGCGATGGAAGCACTGAAAAAAGTGCTGGTACATTTTATTCAAGAAAGGGACGGAAAGTAATCTTTTACCGCTATTCGTAC
>Ga0209702_10001744_pt1 | contig 40118 bp, 40 predicted proteins | sample FRY01_FD_187210 | JGI IMG/M metagenome (GOLD analysis project Ga0209702, IMG submission 187210) | Freshwater microbial communities from Lake Fryxell liftoff mats and glacier meltwater in Antarctica - FRY-01 (SPAdes) (version 2) | ecosystem: Environmental > Aquatic > Freshwater > Ice > Glacier...
GCATGAGCGTAGAGGCAACATTAGGTTACGGCGGGGCTATCGTCATAGCCATTGTGTCCGGTTTTTTTGCCTTTTCCACCCTTATTGGTTGGGGATTTTATGGTGAAAAGGCATTAGAGTTTCTTTTAGGATCTAGGGCGGTAATCTACTATCGATTAGTAACAGTTGCTTTAGTCTTCGTTGGCTCAATTATGAGCTTGAGCCTTGTTTGGAATTTTTCGGACATTATGTTTGCCATGATGGCGATACCCAATTTAATAGGTTTAATTTTTCTTACTAAAGTGATTAAGTCGGAAACCAATCGATTCTTTTTGGAAGATCACTAAATACATACTGGAGATGATAAAGCTGACTATAAAGCCAGTCCAAAGAATGTGTGTTAGAAAATGTTCCCCCCTAAGAATCTGAACACCACTTAATACAAAAGCAATAATAAATACTCCTATATAAACGCCTGCCTTTAGCATATTGTTTTGAATAAATACTAGCGGTATGGCTAGTAACCAAAAAAAGGCCGACGCGTGGGCTGATGGCCAGCATCGACCATTGGTCCATTGCGAAGGAATGATGTCAAACAATTTAATATACAGATGTTGTCCATTAAACAATACAAGATCATTGGGACAATAAGCTGCGGAATAGTCTCTTATCGCATGAATAATAAGGGGTGTGATAATGGCGACAAGAGAGACAAAGTGCACCTTTTTTATAATGAATGGGTCTGGTTGAATCCTTTGGGTTAAAAATAAAGCAGACAACATAAAAAAACCGAACCCGACTACAAGCATGAATAATTTAGTGTAGTCGTGCAATTGATAACCTAGCGTATTTTGAAGAATAAATTGACCCGTATCAGCGTTAAAAAATTTTGTCGATATACCAAGGTCAGTATTTGATGATTGCTCTAAGAGTATTAAAAGTAAAAATATACCTAGATGCGCTATTACAGATTTATGGAGTCTGCTCAAACTCTAATGCTTATCAGACAGAACGATTAAAGGTTTTTCATAGGCGGTATACATATCCGTATCGACTTCAAAAAGTTGAAAGAGGGTATCAGTAAATATGTCATGCGAATGGGGTTGATCCTTGAGCAATCGCGTTTTTGGGTAATCCACATCAGAGTTTTTACCTGTCCAAATAATCAAGGGTATATGGGTTTGTTCTTTAGGAGCGATTGATGATGGCATCCCGTGAAGGTAAAGTCCTTTTTCACCCAATGACTCCCCATGATCGCTGACATAGATTAGGGTTATTTCATAATTATTATCAAATTGCTTTAAAAAATTAATGGTGCTCGCAATAAAATAATCTGTGTATAAGATTGTGTTGTCATAGGCGTTAATAATTTCGTTTTGAGTGCAGTCCTCCAATCCCTTTTTGCACGCAGGGGTAAATTTTTCAAACGACTTTGGATATCTTTTGTGGTAGGCGGGACCATGACTTCCCATCTGATGCATGACGATGAGCTTGTTTCCCGGTGCCTTGTTTATAAATAAATCTAAATCCTTAAGCATGCCAATATCCCGACACTCCGGATCACAAATAGGGTTCCTATCTTTTGCTTTAAAATCTTCATAAACCAAACGATCAGCAACATGCTTTGAACTGGAATTATTATCTCGCCATAGTATTTCGATCCCCGCTTTGGCAATTGTGTCCAAAACATTTTCCTGGTACTGGGCATCCTTAAGCTTGAAATGCTCTTTATCCATAAATGAGAACATACACGGTAATGATATGGATGTTGAGGTGCCACAAGAACTTACATTGGTGAAGCTTATCAGTTTTGACTCTTTCGATAGCATAGGATTCGTGAGCCTACTATAGCCATTTAATGAGAAATGATCAGCACGTGCCGTTTCACCAATAATAACAACAATCAACTCTGCCATGGCTTCATTTTTTGGCAGTTCAAATTTAGCTGATAAATTTTTATACTGCTTATTCCGCGAAAAAAATTTGTTCTGAATAACTCTTATAGAGGAATAGAAGGGGTATAGAGGTATTATATAGGTACGTAATTCCTTGTGGTATCTAATAAAGCTCGCATATTCTTTTGAAGAGAGGGCAATAAGGCCTGCAATAATTAGAGTCGATAACAGGGTGGCGACTAAAATTCTTCCTGCACTTTGAAGGTACGTGTTATTTAGGATAGTAATTCTATATAACAGCAAACTTGGGAGCACGCCTAAGAAAAGAAGGTTTAGCGTGAAGTTTATGTTAACGATATCGAGCGACTCATCAAGGGTAGTTTCCATTACATTAATGATCATCACGTCATTAAATATTGTTCCAAAGTTTGAAGCGAAGTAGTTGGTAACTGCACCGATAAGTAAGAATAAAGATAGTAATGGGCGAAGAGGGATGAAGAGATTTAATAGATTAATCGTTATATTAAAAAGCAATACGACAACTATAATCAAAGAAATTATAAAATAGGCATTATCAACAAAGGGAAAAACTTGGAGTGTCGCTGATACGAAGGGCCAGTTCTGAAAAAAAACAATAAATAGTGATACATAAAAAATTAAGTTTAATTGCGATAACTTCAATTTTTTTATTTTGGACAGCACGCGGGAATTCAGTCTTAGAAAAATAAAATCAGCAACCAAACAATAAAGCAGTTTAAAAAAGCAATCAGGACTGCCGCGCTACCGATATCTTTAGCTAACTTCGAAAGCTCATTTTTATCCAAAGATACCCTGTCAATTATGACCTCAATACCGGTATTAATAAGCTCTATAACAATCAATAAAATCAATGAAGATACCAACAGTATTTTTTCAACTGTAGTGTCTCCGGTATAAAACGCAACAGGAATCAATATAAGCGCTAAAAAAATCTCCTGCCTAAAAGCTTCTTCATTTTTAAATGTAGCTTTTAAGCCTTTGAATGAATTATTCAATGCAGCAGAAAGGCGATCAAAGCCTTTTTTATTTTTATGTGGATTTCTCATCTGTTTTCTCGATTAAGGGGCAATTAAATACCAAAGTAATCTATGCTCACAATTATCATTAATAGGTTTTAGTTTGTGCCTAGAGTTTATCTAGTTAATAAGGATTATTACCTATTTTACGTAAATTTACAGGGATAAATAATAATAATGAGATTGAATCGTTAGATGATAATGCAGACAAAGTAATAAAAGGTAGTAAATCACCATGAAGACTAATTATTTATAATCAATAATTTACATAATGAATAGAATCACCTCCAGCCCACCCAGTAAATTGACGACACCCAGCATTGGCGATTTCAAGTGCGCCCTAGTCCATAAGGTCTGTTGGTTACGACCCGGACAGTTTGCCCTTGAGTGCGTTGATGAATGGTCCGAGCTTGGGTGGATGCGGTTCGATATCGACACTGACGCCAAGCTTGTTCAGCGCTGCCGTACACACCGGCCCGATCGACGCCACTAGGGTGTGGCTCAAGCCGTCCTGTAACGCCTGCAGCCGTCCCTTCTGTTGCGCGACGCTAAACAGGTTACTGACTTGCGAAGCACTAGTGAAGGCGACGGCATCGATATGGTGGCGTTCGAGCGCGTCCATCAGGTCGATCAACGGTGCAATATTTTCCGGCAGGCTCCAGCGATAGGTGGCGATCTCGATTACCTGCGCACCTCGTTCTTCAAGTACTTTCTGCAATTCCTGATTGGTTTCACCGTAGCGCTGCACTACCACCTGCTTGCCCTGCAGTGGTGTCATGTCGAGTTCGGATAGTACTTCAGCGGTAGTGTAAGGATCTTTGGCGCTGCCATCGATGCGCACCTTGCGCAAGCGCAATGCAGCGGTCGGCTTGGGGCCACGCACTACTACTTGTGCCGCTTCCAGTTGGGCCAGCAGCTGATCCGATAAATTCAATGCATCGGTTGCCGAGAATAGTGCCTTGACGCCAACACCAGTCTGAAAAATGAAAATATCCGGCGGCGCCGTGTCCCATTTGTGCAAGAGCTCGGCGATATGCGTCGGATCGATGTCGGGAATCTCGGCCAACGCTGGTGCAGAAAATGGGATTCCACCATGTTTCCGCACCAGATGGGCGATACTCTCCCCAAGGCGACTTTCCAGTATGGCGATGGTTTTATTACGCACGGCAATTCCTCCAGATGGGTGATGAATATTCATCAACATGGCTAACTCCTTCCTAAATTTCCGCACTGCTCTCGATGAGTTCGACCGCTTCGTATTCCATTCCGGATCTCGGGTGAACTAAGTACATCTACCGTTTCGTAGCTTGGCTGCAGCTCGTCGAATATCTTCACGACCTGGGCGGAGAGGTTCGCTTAGGGACGTCGTTGTTCCTTTCGGGTTGGTTGTGGTTCTGTTCCGATTGTCGTGACAGTGCGTGGGATACTCATCGTTCTTCCTTCAAATTGTACGCAGGCAAGGTGCTGAGCCGTCCGTCTTCTACCGGGCCGCCCACCGTGAAATGGTAAAAACTCTGCCATTCGCGTGACACGATGCCGAAGGCCGCATGGACTGGATCGTCGAAGTAGCAGCCGATCCCGGTGGCGCGGATGCCTGTTTCTTCGGCCTCCAGGTAAAGCACTTGCCCTATCATGCCGGCCTCCCAGAACAAGTTGCGGTAGAAGGCGGCGCCGTAGCTGGCCAGACTGGCCCTGTAGTCGGCAATCATGGCCAAGCTGAAGGCTCCATCACCGGCGATGTCCTGGCCGCAGGAGACACTCACCATCAGAGCGCGGCAGTCTCCTTCATTGAGAAGGTATAAGGGGAGGTCGGATGGGCAGTTTGGCACGCGCTGCCAAGCAAATTGTGCATCCATTGCTGCCTTGAGAGTCTCGACCTTGTCGAAATCTCTGACGAGTGCGTAGAGGCCAGGCGCTAAGCCATCGACGCGGTGGACGAAAAGTCCAAGGTGAATGCGCGGTCGCCAGGGAATCGCGTCCCAAGGTATCCCGCGCCGCTCATGCGTCGGAATCAGACGGGCGAGCATGCGAAAAAATACGGCTTTCGAGATCGCCGTCGAGCCATCCATCGCTACCGCGCTGCGGCGGCCAAGAATGGCCTTCTCCGCGCTGAGCAGACCCTGGCGGACGGGTGTCCCGAAGAGTTCCGGTTCCGAAGGGAAGCCGGAAAAATCCTCCGTGATCGGCGCGCTTTCGCAGCGGCGTGTCGCCTGTGCAATCTCATTGATCACCGGCCACTCGACGCTGTGCTCGAAGCTTAGCGTGTTGGCCACACCCTGCCAAAATACAGCAGCGCCGTGCATCGTCATCGGTTTCGAGTCGGCCGCATGCTGCATCGGAAAATCCGGTACTATCACCATGAGCAGCTCAGCTTCCTCGCGCTCCGCCGCCACGAAATCCGCATCGCGGTCAAGCCCAAGCAGACTGGCGACGGTGCTGTTACTGACCCCATCAAGAAGTACCAATTTCCAGCCGAGCGCCGCTGCCGCGATACGCAGACTGACAAGTGCGTGGCCGACATCGTGCTGGCAGTAGCGGAACGCACGCTCACCGTACTTCCAGGCTTCGCGCCAATGCACCGACGACAGGCCCACGAGAAAGGAGCCCTCAGGGTAAGGGCCAACCTGCTCGGCCCACCGCTTCGCCGCTAGCACTGCGCGCCGTTCAAGCGCGTGTTCCCTCGGTGCATAGTGGTACACGGCCGCCGTCTCGCCGAGGCGATCAAGCGCAGGCAGTACGGCATAGCCCTCGGTCGGATGAAGATTCCCGCTCGACGGATTTGCGCGCAAAGGCCACGTGGTCTCGCCGTCTTGCTTCCATGCCGTCAGCGAAAGTGCGTAGCGTAAAAACAGCGAGATTGACTCCAGCGACAGTAGTGCCGGCGGTACAGTCTCGCGTGCATAGAGCTGCCAATAAGGCAGCGGGCGGCCCGCTTTGGGTAGCGGCAGGCGAATCAGGTCCGCTCCCGCGTAGCGCCGAAACGGATCGGGCTGCGTTGCCCAGTCCATATAGCCCTGCGCGGCGGCGTAGCGGTGGAAGTGGTGCTTGGTCCGCTCGTGGTAGGCGACGACCACTTCTTCGGGAGACGCATCTCCCCCGAGAAGGCCAGCTCGAACGAGCGGGTCTGGCTCCCCCGATAGGGGTGAAAGACGATGGGGTGTGATGGCAATTTTCGTCATACGGTGATGTACTCAATGAGTTCCTGTGCGCTCGTCACCGGCAGATCACAGCTGCGGTTTTGGCACTCGTAGGTGCCGGGTAGGCCGCCTGCGGTGTGTCGTCCCTGGCCGATCAGTTTACGAAAAATCATGACGAGCAGCTCATATACGACAATCCAGCGACCTCAAAGAACTCAGACGGCTTGGGCTTATAGTATTTCTCCTCCACCTTCTTCGACTGCTCGGCGTAGGGCTGCGTCATCACTTCCTGCAGCTCTCGAACTAGAGAGTAGTTCCCCGCAGTCGCTTGGCTGTGCGCAGACACAACAAACCACTCTCGCAAACTGTATTTTGGGTTGACGAGTTTCATCTGCCTAGAGAGCTGCTCACAGGAAGTGGGCTGCGCAGCATTCGCGTCGGTCCTGCTGGCGCTGACTATGAGAAATTTCCATTTTGCGAGCCACTCAGACCAGCGCTTGTCCATCCCTTTGGAGTCATCGTAGAAGCTTTTTTTGAGTGGGCCAATGTCGTCGGGTACCATCGAGAGCTCGCGGAAAAAGAGGGTGTAATCGACAGGAGTTTGCACCATGAGGGTTTCGAGCTCACTGAACAACGCCGCGTGAAAAGTGCCGAGACCAAGTTTGGCAGCCCACATCTTCTCCATTTGCGCTTGCATCACTGTCGCAAAGCCACTTCGAATCTCGTCGAGCTGTCGCAGATAGTCCTGATGCGACGTCAGTGATTTCAGCAGGGGCCGCAACGCCGTACAAAACATGTGGAAGTTGCGTTCCGCTGCCGCGGTTTGGTTCAGGAACGCGAAGTGATGTCCGCCCCCCGTCCATGGCTGGTAGTGCGGGTTGAACACATCGCAGAATCCGAATGGACCGTAGTCGAGTGTGAAGCCACCGGCCGCGCAGTTGTCGCTGTTGAAGTTGCCCTGGCAGTAGCCGACGCGGATCCAGTTCGCCACAAGCGACGTCAGGCGTCTGCGGAACTCGCGCGCGAGCAACACCCCTTTTTGGGCAGTGCTTAGTTTCTTGCCGATGACGTCACCGTACTCACGATCGATCAAGTGCAACACAATCTGCTCGAGTTCCTCCATGGCTTTCGGGTGTTCTTTCTTGCGCGCACGGCGACCGAAGAGCTCGAGTTGACCGACCCGAATGAACGACGGTGCGACGCGTGTCGAAATGGCGACTGCCTCCGATATAAGTATGTCGGGATCCTGCGAGCGCGAGCCCTCCGAATACCACGGCCGCTTGACCTTCTCCGTTTTTGAAACGTACAAACTCAGAGACCGTGACGTTGGCACACCGAGCGCATGCATGTGCTCCTGCGCTAAGAACTCCCGGACACTTGAGCGCAGGACGGCGCGACCGTCCGCGCCGCGGCAGTATGGCGTCCGGCCGCCACCTTTTAGCTGCATTTCCCAGCGTCGACTGTTGATGACGGCCTCAAGCACGGAAACCGCACGACCGTCGCCGTATCCGTTGCCGGTTTGGAACGGGCACTGTTGGGTGTATTCGGTGCCGAAGATGGACAATGCGTAGCCACACGCCCAACCCACCTTGCGCATCGGCTTCGGAACGTGCGAGATGTCGCCGGAGAACATGCGGACGAAGTCGGCCGACTGTGCCATGCTGTCAGCGAAGCCAAGTTCGCGAAAAAAGTTTTTGCTGTGAGCGACGTACTCGGGGTCTTTGATTGGCTTGGGATTGATGGGGACATAGTGGCCCGTAAAAACTTGTCGTGGCGCGTGGTCGGCTCCATCTGCTTTCGCGTCAGGATCGCAGTTGAGCGTGTCCATAAGCGAGTAGTTTGCCAACTTCGCAAGATCGTCGAGCGTCGCGATGGTTGGGGAGGTTTCCTGGGGCAGTCGATTTGTCATAGGTCTACTCATGGCGCGGGTAGAATGGCTGTTTCCCCGCTGCGTGGTCTGTCGCATCGACGATTTCCAAGATTTCCGGGGCGACCTTTTTCACCATCACTTCGAAGCCCTGTCTCAGTGTCACCTGAGAGGACGCACAGCCCTGACAGCCACCGCTCATGGTGATGAAAAGCTTGCCTTCGCGGACGTCTACGAGTGAAATTTTCCCACCGTGGTTCGCGATGGAACGGTTGACTTCCTTATCCAGCAGTTGTTGAACGACCACGCCAAGCTCGGCGTCTGACCGTCCTTGCCTGCCAGTGTAGGCCGCCATCTCTAAGATCGCTGGCAAACCGGTGAGCAACTGCGTGCGGATTGCCGTCCCGATAGCCGCTTTCAGTCCCGACCAGGAGGTGCCAAGTTCTTTGCCGATAGTCACCACGTTTTCTGCGATAAGCACGGTGGTCACGCCGGGCAGCGCGAACAGTAGTTCGACTAGCGGCGACCCGGTCGCCCGTTCCTTGTTGCCGTAGAAGAAGGGGCCGCCGGGATGCAAGCTGCGGCTCACCGTGAACTTGCACGTGTTGGGGTCAGTCAGCGAAGTCTCTGCGCGAATACTGATCGGCTGCTCAACCAGCGTCAGATTCGCAAGCGTCATATCGACAGACAGCACATTAGACATCTTCGATGTTCTCCGACGTAGCGCGCGCGCCCAAAGCGCGCAGATCTTTAAACGTATGTATTCCGCTATTATGCCCGTCGTTCCAATCGAACCCGATCGCGTAGTTGCCTACGCTTACGATTTGGCGTGGGCTCACATCAGCGCGCACCGTCTTGGGATCGAGCAGCTTGCGTCCGCTCATCTCCTCGACGCAGAGGGCGCAATGACACGACAGGCGCAGGTCGCGGACGTCAAAGTCGTCGCGATGACCGTCCTCCCAGAGGATGGATAAAGTGCGCGGATCGCGGCGCAGGAGACCGATGGGCGTGTTCCGCGCTCCAGCAGGCCGTGCCGCGCCTTGCAGCCAGGCCGGCGCCCCCTCGTTGCTGCCCCACTTCCACGCAAAGGGTTTCAGCGTCGCGACTACTTCGTGGAGCTGATCCACCAGTGCTGCGGCGATGGCGGCGTACACTTTGGCGCTGGCCGACTTTGGCTGGTCCACCACGATGGGCCTACCCTCATCACCGCAGGTGACGACATCGACATCGAGCGGCAAAGCGCCGAGAAACTGGACGCCGATCTCCTGGCTCATTTGCTCGCCACCACCGTGACGGAAGATATCCGTATTCTCGCCGCAGTGAGGGCAGGTGAAGGTACGCATATTCTCAACGATCCCAAGAATCGGCACCTGCACCGTCTCGAACATGCGCAAACCACGGCGGGCGATCTTGAGACTCACGGCCTGTGGTGTCGTCACGATCACCACGCCCGAAAGCGGCATGCTCTGTGCCAGTGTCAACTGCGTGTCGCCGGTGCCGGGAGGGAGGTCGAGGATCAGATAGTCCAGAGGTCCCCATTGCACGCCGCCGACGAACATCTTCAGGTATTTCCCCACCATCGGTCCACGCAACACGGCCGGTTTGTCGTCTCCGGTAAGCATACCCATCGACACCACCTTTAGGCCGTACCGTTCGGCCGGGATTATCATGTTGTCCTGGGTCATCGCCGGTGGCTCATCGGTTGGGATGCCGAGCATGCCGGGGATGCTGGGGCCAAGGATGTCGGCATCTACCAGCCCCACGCGGGCGCCAAGCTTCTGTAGCGCGAGCGCCAGATTGACGCTCACCGTGGATTTCCCGACGCCACCCTTGCCGCTGCCGACGGCGATGATATGACGAATTCCCGGTAGTTTCTCGGCGCCGACGGCCGACTGTGACGACGCGCCTGACGCGTGCTGTTGCTGGTTGTTCTCAGTGGTCTGCATGACAAAGTTCCTTGTATCTTCAGTTTAGGCGATAGTTTTGTGGCGAGCGGGAGTCACCAGAACAACAATCTGCTTGTTATGCCCTATTATTTTTTGAACCGCTCCGCTTCTTCAGAGCCCTTGGTTGCGTTACCTTCGCTGTATGAGTGCGCACCCACGCCAGCCAGTTTTCCACCTTGCACGATCAGATACTCATCTCGAATTGGACGGCCCTCGAAGTAACACTCAAGGATTTCACGCGTGCCTGCTGCGTAGCGCGTTTGCGCCGTCAGGCTGGTGCCGGAAATATGCGGAGTCATGCCGTGATTCGGCATGTGGCGCCATGGATGATCGGCCGGTGGTGGTTGCGGGAACCAGACGTCGCCAGCATAACCAGCCAACTGGCCGCTTTCCAGCGCTGAGACAATGGCATCGCGATCACACAACTTGCCGCGCGCAGTATTGATGAGATAAGCACCACGCTTGAAGTTCTTCAGCATTTTTTCATTGACCATGTGTTCCGTTTCTGGATACAGCGGACAGTTTAGCGTCACGACATCACATACTTTGGCCATGCTTTCCAAACTGGTGTGATAGGTAAGGTTGAGCTCCTTCTCGACCGATTCAGGCAGTTGATGGCGATCCGTGTAGTGCAGCTTGACATCAAAGGGTTTCAACAAACGCAGTACGCGTAAACCAATGCGGCCGGCAGCAACGGTACCGACACTCATCGCTTCCAAATCGTAGGAGCGCGCCACGCAATCGGCGATGTTCCAGCCACCCTTGACTACCCAGTTGTACGAAGGAATATAGTTGCGCACCTGTGACAGGATCATCATTACCACATGTTCGGCAACGCTATTGCTATTGGAATAAGTTACTTCGGCAACGGTGATGTTGCGTATGTTGGCAGCTTCCAGATCGATGTGATCAGACCCGATACCGGCAGTCACGATCATTTTCAGTTTCGGTGCTTTAGCGATACGCTCGGCTGTCATGTAAGCGGGCCAGAACGGTTGCGAGATGACGATCTCGGCGTCGTGCAGTTCGCGGTCGAGCACGCTATCGGCACCATCCTTGCTGGAAGTCACAACCAGCTGATGGCCATTTGATTCCAGATATTTACGCAGACCCAGTTCTCCGGACACGCTGCCCAGTAAGGTGCCAGGCTTGAAGTCAATGCCTTTCGGCGTCGGCAGCGTCTGCCCATCAGGGTAATGTTCTGGTTGCGCAACGTCATCGCGCGCATAAGACTTCGGGTAGCCCGCTATGGGATCGTCGTAGAGCACACAAATAATTTTAGACATTTATTTTCCCCTCAAAGTTAAGCGCGGCGTAAAAGTTATCGCTTGTTGGTACCACGGTGCCAAGATATTTCTTTACTAGTTCTGGATGCTCTAACACTGCTTCTTTATCCAAAACACTTAATTAATACTTGAGTAAAATACTCAAGTATTACTCTAAATTAACCTAGTATTTAAGTCAAGTATTAAAATAGTGTGGTTAATGTTGGAATTGATTCAAGAAATATGACATTTACTAAAAAATATCCAAATGCTGTTACTGAGCTCCTTGAATTATTTGAATCTGCTTATGCCCTATCACAAGAAGTTTACGACGTTATTATCTCCCATTAAGCGAATAAGTAATAATTTAATAATTTCCTTTACCATCTATGACTTTTCTAATGCCACCTTTTGGTGATTTATCATCCCCATGCCTTCTAGGGATTAAATGTACATGGCAATGAAAGACAGTTTGTCCCGCATCCTCACCACAGTTAATACCTATATTAAACCCAGTAATAGTTTTATCAAGTTTTAATAGCCTCTCTCTTTCTGTGTGAATGAGTTGGTTGGTAGCATTAATTTCTGCTTGAGTTAAATCAAAGTAATCTTTGCAATGTCGCTTGGGTATGATGAGGGAGTGGTATTGAGTGACCGCAAAGCCGTCTCAACAGGAATCAACATATCTATCCCAAGCTCAGACACCATGCCATATAGGTTGATCCATGACTCGTCTTCCGGAAAATCTATCGGCATCAGCGAGTGTGCGTATTCCATTGTGCTTGGCAGGCGCTTGCCATTTTCTAGGAGCATCAAACCAGTTCCGGAAACGCGGCAAGTGGCCAAGGAGTGTGTTGTTGCTGCTGTCGACATCTAAAGTTCCGCATCAAGTTCGGTCGTGAACGAGAATGGCACCGGATAGCGCACGACCTCACCGCTTGCTCTATCCACCACAGCCAACCGCGTGAAAATTTCGTTGTTCTCCAGCACTCTGAACCCGTAGCGCTCAGGAAGGCCGTGCATTTTCACTCGCGGCGGAATACGCGTCCGGTTTGAGTGGATGTGTTCAAAAATTCCTGGCTCAATCGGTATCCAGCCTGACTGGATTGCCGGAATGTTTTCCATCAATGAAAGGCCCAGTAGCTTCTGAAGGGTATCGTGATGCTCAGCTGGATGGCCAACAGTGGCTACGGCCTGCAACAGGCCCTTGATGTGCCCAAGGTAATGCAATACCCAGTTCCGGCTGTGTTCTGCCAGAGATGCGGATTTATTGAAAAACACATTTGAGGGATCGGCAGATAAGAACGCGGCACCTGTTATCCATGGGAACACTTTACGCCCCGTCAGCGCCTCGATCACCTTGATCACCGAGCCAGGCTGATCAGCGGAGTCCCACGTTTGATGCAAGTACTCTTGCCAGGGAGCGGGCAGATCAATTGCGTCATCGAGCCGTACCACCAACATCCGGAACGTGACATCGTTATGTTTTCTCTGCAGTGCAATGGTCATTTCATGGCGAACCCAGTCGGAAGCCAATGATTCCTGGCTGGCAAAGAGCAGGTACGCCGCACTGTCCGAAATCGCGCTTTCGAGGGTTGCATGCATCTCATCACCCGCACCGAAGAGCGCTTCATCGAACCATGGACTCATGCCGTTCGTGATAGCGTTGTAATAGGCGAGCCGACCAATTTCCTTGTTCTTGCTGCTATGGCTGATGAATACGTCAAAGTTTGGCATGGGCGGCTTTCACTCCGATGGTGACCGGACACAAACAGCCAAACACCAGGCCCGCCAATTGCCGACGTACCCCTCCGCCAAGTTCACCGGCCATGCTTGCCCTCATACCATTTCACGGTTTCCGCCAACCCTTGCTGCATGGTCAGCGGAGGAGACCAACCCAAATCGCGACGAATCGCGCTGGCATCCACAATCAACGAGCCTAGCAATCGATCGACCGCAGGTCCCTTGCGCAATAGGGTCCCTGCCAAGCGTAGCCAAGGTTCTGGAACTGACAATAATCTTGCTGGCACTCCAAATGCCGAAGCGATACGACGAATCAACTCCGGCGTAGAAACGTCGTCGCCATCTGAAAGCAGGAATGTCTTGTTGGCTGCGGCGGGGTGCCGGGCGCTCATACTTATCGCATCAACCAAATTGCCGATATGAATCAAGCTGCGGCAGTTAGCAACCGCCCCAAGTGGCAACGGCCAGCCGCTCTTTACAGACCTCATTAGTCGTAAGAAATTAGCGCCAACCCCTGGGCCATAAACGAGTGGTGGCCGAAGAGTCACCACTTCGAGGCCAGTTGACTCAGCAATCAGGCGCAGCCCCTGTTCCGCCTCCCACTTCGAGATAGCATATGGATCCGAAGTAAGCATCCGACCAGCACCGCCTAGATTTCTGTCATAAATTTATCCACAATAAGCGTCCATCTAAATTTAAGCGGACGTCTGTTATGGATAATCTTTCACCCAACCTTCAACCCCATTTGCGCCAGAGCTACACAGCCGCTCAGAAGATTCGAATTGTTCAAGAGTCTATGCGGCCTGACGCCTCGATTGCTGCAGTAGCGATGTCGCATCGCATCAATGCCAACCAATTGCATCGGTGGCGCTGGTTATATAGGAATGATCAGTTAGGTTCATATGCTGAGCGACTTGAGTTGGGTTCAGTCACTGGCTTTTTACCCGTTAAATTGACTTCATCTGTATTGGCACCCAAGCCGCGTGCGGCGGTGGTTGTCAATAAACCCGTTATTTCTAGCCCAGCTTTGCCTGACCCCGTTCTTGCGCCGTCGAGCTTAACGGTAAAAGCCAATAGCCATATCGAACTCTTTGTTGGCGACCACCGTGTTTGTATTCACGGCGATGTACAGGTGAGCAATTTGCGTGCAGTCTTGGTTGCTTTAAATTCAACATCTCAAGCTTCATCTCACACTATTGCACCAAACGCCATGGCACATCACTCATGATGGGCATGCCACCTGGCACCCAGGTGTGGTTAGCCGCTGGTGTGACTGATATGCGTAAGAGCTTTGATGGCTTGGCTGCTGTTGTGCAAAATGTTCTTGAGCGTAGCCCCTTTGGTGGCCATGTATTTGTGTTCAGGGGTCGACGGGGTGATCGTATTAAAGTGCTTTGGTATGCGGGCGACGGTATGTGTTTGTTAATCAAGCGACTAGAAGAGGGTCGGTTTGTGTGGCCGCAGGCTGACAGTGGTGCGGTGCATTTAAGTGCTGCGCAGCTCTCAATGTTGCTCGAAGGCATTGATTGGCGAGCCCCCAAACGCACCCAATCGCCCAGTCAAGTTTGATGTGTTTGGGTGGTGTCATTGAGTACCTTTCTAAGCCTTAAAAATATGTTGTAAACCCGCATATTTATTGGCTTTTAAGCCAATTATGTGTGGTGCTTTTAGGGGCTATTTGGTACAATAGAACCTATGCAAATAAGCCCACAACTGCCTGATAACATTGAAGAACTCAAGGCCTTGTTGAGCGCTCAATTTGCAATGGTTCAAGCACTTGAAGATGAACGCAATAGCATTAAAACTGAATGCAACAGCATTAAAACTGAACGCGACCTACTCAAAGCTTCTAAGCGCGATGACTCTGATGAGATCAACCGTTTAAAGCTCTTAATCAGTAAACTGCAGCGCATGTTGTTTGGTCAGAAGTCAGAGAAGCTCGAGCGCCAAATTGATCAGCTAGAGCTTGAGCTCCAAGATCTGTACATCAACCAAGGCGAACAGGCTCAAATTATTGAGCAAGCTCAAGCTAATTTATCTAAAGCAGCTCGCAAACCCCGCGCCCCACGCCAACCGTTGCCTAAACACTTGCCGCGTGAAGTTCAAGAAATACTGCCCACTGAGACCGACTGCCCAAGCTGCGGTGGTGACTTTGTGCGTTTGGGTGAAGATGTCAGCGAAGTACTTGAGCATGTTCCTGCACACTTTAAAATCATCAGTATTGTTCGCCCAAAGTTAGCTTGCCGCTGCTGCGACACCATCGTGCAAGCCCCAGCCCCTAGCCGACCCATTGCCAGAGGTTATGCAGGCCCCGCGCTACTGAGCCACGTGATGGTCAGCAAGTACCTTGATCATTTACCCCTTTACAGGCAAAGCCAAATCTATGGCCGACAAGATGTTGAGCTTAGTGACAGCACCCTAGGTGACTGGGTCGGTGGGGTGCATATATTATTAGCCCCACTCTTACAAGCACTGCATCAACATGTGTTTGAAGCCAATAAGATTCATGCCGATGACACGCCCATAAAAGTACTGGCGCCTGGCAATGGTAAAACTAAAACAGCTCGGCTTTGGGTCTACGCTCGAGACGATCGACCTGCAGGAAGTACCAGCCCACCGGCTGTTTGGTTTGCTTACTCAAGAGATCGCCAAGGCATTCACCCGCAAACACATCTTAAAGGATACCAAGGGGTGCTGCAGGCTGACGCCTTCGCTGGGTATAACGAGGTCTTTAAGTTAGGTGAAATACTTGAAGCCGCCTGTTGGGCGCATGCCAGGCGTAAATTCCATGACATGCATGTGCTAAACGCCACACCGATCACAACCCATGCGTTAAACACGATTGGTGAGTTGTACGCCATTGAAAAAACCATACGAGGCAAGTTGCCTGCAGAACGATTAAAGGTAAGACAAAAGCAATCGGCACCGATTGTGAAGGCACTACATGTTTGGCTAACCGCGCAGCTCACGACCGTTTCTAAGAAATCAATTACAGCCACGGCCATCGGCTATGCACTAAACCAGTGGCAAGCCTTGTCGCTGTTCTTGGCCGATGGGCAAGTTGAAATTGATAACAGTGCCGCCGAAAGAGCCCTGCGAAGCGTCGCTATTGGAAGAAAGAATTTTTTATTTCTTGGTTCAGACAATGGTGGCGAACGCGCCGCCACGCTCTACAGTTTGTTGGGCACAGCTAAGCTTAACGGCATCAACCCGCAAACCTACCTCACGCATGTGCTCACAGTGATTGCTGATCACAAAGTGAATCAGATCAGTGAACTGCTACCTTGGAATGTTAAGCTTGAGAAGCACGCTCAAGTGGAAAGCGAAACTGAAACTGCATAAGTCTGAAAAAATTGCAATACGGTGCAGGTCGGATGCTTACGAAATATCAAACCCTCAGGTACGGGTTTTAATTAGTGAACATTTAGGTCCAGAAATGTTTGTGGCGCTTCAGAACCGTGACGTTGAGTTTGGTATTGGGCCCTATCGTCGGGTGCCGCAAGGCATTGTTTTCCAAACATTATTTCAACAACCCTTTTACTTGATCGTTCACACCAGCCATCCATTAGCTAGCCGCGGCCACGCCAGCCTAGCAGACTTACCCAATTTGAATTTACTTTGCCCAGCACCAGGCACGACAGCGCGTGAAGTACTAGACCATGCGCTCATGACGCGAGGGCTCATCGTGCAGCCGCGCTACGAAGCCCTGCAATATCAAACGCTGTTTGTACTGGCCTCAGCTCAACTTGGGGTAACTGTCATGCCGATGGTCAATCAAGAGCTTTTAGTGGCGATGAACTTGGTGCCACTGCCATTTGACGACTTTCCCATGCAGCGAGCCGTTGGCCTTCTGAAAAGAGATGGCGAAAAACTTAGTGCTATCAGCGCAATACTCATTGCAACGTTGCTAGACGCAGCGTGCATACATTATAAATTAACGCCTGAAGCTGAGCAGCTGCGCAACCAGAGCGTTAGCAAGGCGAATGATCAAATCTGATTAGCGATCAAAGCCCCCCCATTGCCCCAGGGTAGCTCACCTCTTGCAGTTTTCCGGTATCAACATCGTAGATGAACCCGCGGGCAGTAATTTTGTCTGCGCCTTCAGTGGGCAGCCAAGGGTGATTCAAAATTCTAGACAAGCTTTTGCGGACATCCCATTCAAGACGTTCAATTTGCGAGGGCGTTACTTCGCCGTCTAAAGGCTCTAGTTCACCTCTAAAGGCATGAAATAGACTGGGCGAAACGCTGCTACAACCGCAAGATTCAAACTGACGATTGGTTGCACCCCTAAGCACTTCAACCGATTTGGGGTCGCCTTCAAGGCCCATACGCAACAACTCATCAGAAAAAGCCAGCATTCCGCAGCGGGTGTGATGCACCACCAAGAAATCATGGGTATCTAAAAGATGATGAGAAATGATTAAGCTGCGCAGTGCATCTTCAGTTACCACACCCCCTGCATTACGAATAATATGCGCATCGCCAGTCTGTAAACCAAGTAAATCTTCGACATCCATACGTGCATCCATACAAGCGACGACTGCCGTATGCTTGGCAGGGCGAATGGGTTGCTTACCCGGGTAAGCAGACCGGTGAGGTGTTTCACCCTCGGCATACTGACCGTTGTTATCGACTAACTCTTTATAAATGTTTTCTGACATGAGATTTCCTTTAAATGGAACTTGATTCAGCAATGAGGCTTAGTATTATTGAATCATGGCATTAATACATGACTCTATTATTATGGAAGCTATCATATGGACATGGAAAGACTGGCTAGGTGCTTACGATTATTCGCCATGGAATAAAACAATTGTTTTTGTTGTACTCATTTCCTCGAGCGCTACCAACCCTTTTTCTCGTCCATGACCACTTCGCTTGACCCCACCGAAAGGCAGTTCAACACCACCGCCCGAACCGAAGCCATTTATATACACCTGCCCTGCTTTTATTCCTTTAGCCATGCGCATTTGTCTGCCACCATTTTCAGTCCAGACAGCACCTAGTAACCCGTATTCAGTCGCGTTAGCTAACTTGATAGCCTCTGCTTCATCACTAAATGGCACAGCAACTAATACTGGGCCAAATATCTCTTCGGTCAACAGATTAGATTTGTGATCAGGTGCTGAAAACAGTGTGGGTGTAACAAAAAAGCCACCCTCAGGCACGCCATCAGCAATTTTACCTTGTGCGATTATTTTCAGATTTTGATCTATACCCTTTTGAATGTAGCCATTGACACGTTCAAACTGACTTCTGTTCACGACAGGGCCACACGTTAAGTCCATCTCAGGTGTTCCTGCACGCGTTTTACTAAATTCAATCGCCAATTTCTGCATAAACTCATCATAAATGCTGGCTTGCACCAGCAGTCTGCTGCCCGCTGTGCATGTTTGACCGGTGTTGTGAACGATACCCTTTACGATAGACGCGATAGCGGGATCAAATTTAGCATCTTCAAAAACCACATGTGCCGACTTACCTCCGAGCTCGAGCACACACTTCACGGCATGCTTAGCAGCAGCTTGCTGAATCGATACACCCACTTGGTTTGATCCGGTAAAGCTGATGAAGTTAATATCTGGGTGTTGCGCCAAACTGGCCCCTGCCTCTTCGCCTAAGCCGGTGACCACATTAAAAGCGCCGGCGGGAAAACCGACCTCTAACGCCAGTTCAGCGACACGCAAAATAGAAAGACAAGCATCTTCCGCAGGTTTCACCACACAAGCATTACCCATAGCGAGCGCTGGTGCTAGGCTACGGCCCAGCATTTGAGCCGGATAGTTCCATGGAATAATGTGCGCCGTCACCCCTAGCGGTTCTCGAATAACTTGCACAGAGTAGTCATTCAAATAGGGAATGACCTGGCCAAGCACTTTGTCAGCAGCACCACCGTAGAATTCAAAATATCGGGCTAAAACGGTAATGTCATTGCGAGCCGTCGAAATTGGCTTACCCGTATCTCGCATTTCAAGGTCAGCCAGTTCATCTAGATGAACCAAGATGGTTTGCCCTAGAGTCAACATTAACCGGCCGCGGCTGAGGGCATCAAACTTACCCCATGCAGAGCTCAGTGCCTGACGCGCTGCATTCACGGCAAGATCTACGTCTTCACGTTGACCACGCGGTATCTCTGCAAATACTTTGCCATCAATCGGCGAGACCACGTCCAGCAAGCCACCTTTTACGGCGCTAACCTTTTGACCATTAATAATCATCTGTGCCATAAGTTTAATCATCCTTATTTATTTTAAATTAGTGAATTCAAGTTAAAAGATCTAAACCTTCTCAAGAGTTTAAATTGATATCAATTTAAGATGTCTTTTGTGAAACTACAAACATAAAGCACTTATTAAGCATGAAGCACTTAAAAGTTATAACCGCTTTAGCGGATCTTTAATAGCCATTAACATTTTCCGACTTGAACTTACAACATACTAAAACCACCATTAACACTAACAACCTGTCCAGTTACCCAAGATGAGTGTTGGCTGCTCAAAAAAACCACCATCCCTGCAATATCGTCAGGTTGCCCAATACGTTTTATCGGATAAAGTTTTAAAATTTTATCGCGATTTTTCTCTAGCCACGATTCGTTAGTACGATGTGTCTCAACCAATCCTAGGGACACTACATTAGCTGTAATACCAGAAGAACCAACTTCTTTTGCAATTGACTTTGTCAGTGCAATAACACCCCCTCTAGACGCAGCCGTCAGTGACAAAAACCGTTCTCCTACTAAGGCTGAGTCACCACAGAGATTAACAATACTACCGCTTCCAGATTTCAACATGTAAGGCAGTACGGCATGCATCGTGTGTATAACGCCGAACAGTCCAATACCGATTTCTTGCTCCCAATCTTTAGGCACTGTTTCAACGAAACGTTTAGGCTGGTAATAGCCCGCATTGTTGACAAGAACATCCAATCGACCATAGCGTTCAATAATTTTCGAAATCATGGCACTAACATCTTCATTGCGTGTCAGATCAGCTTGATAGCAACTTGCGTCAGAACCAAGTTGTAAAAGGTCGTTGACGAGTAGATCTGCCTCTTCAGCAGCTTCGTTGAAGTGCACCACAACTTCTGCACCCTCGCATGCATAAAGGCGAGCAATTGCAGCACCAACCCCTCTAGCTGCCCCAGTAACAAGCACCACTTTTTTATTTAAACCTGTGTCCAAATCTAACTCCTACTTTTAAAAAGACGGTCTATGAAAGATAACTACTGATCAATTTTGGACTAGATAGAAGCTCGCGACTATTCCCCTTCATGACACACTGACCATTCCTAAGCACTAACGCTTCGTCGGCATACTCAAGTGCAAGCATCGCTACTTGCTCAACAAGAATGATTGCAAGCCCCTGCGACGCCAATTCTCTCAAAGTACGCAAAATTAGATGAACAATCTGCGGTGCCAATCCGAGGGAAGGCTCATCTAGCATTAAAACCTTTGGTTTCATCATTAGGCCCCTCGCGACTGCAAGCATTTGTTGCTCACCGCCTGACAGTTGAGTGCCCATTATGGCTTCGCGCTCACGAAGGATCGGAAATCGAGCCCACTGCATTTGAATATCATTCTCCATTTCTGATCGTTGACTAGTTAAATTTGATGCCCCCAAGATTAGATTTTCCCTAACTGACAGCCCTGGGATAATTTGTCGACCCTGAGGAATATGAACTAGACCTTGAAGTGAAAGTTTGTGGGCAGGTATGTTGGAGATCAATTTTCCATCAAACTCAATAGACCCTGACTCCAGTGGAATCAAACCGGATAAGCTACGCAGTAATGTCGTCTTTCCAGCACCATTAGCTCCGATAACAGCAGTTATTTGCCCCGGACTAACTTCAAGAGAAATGTCGTGCAAAATTCTGTTTGGACCGATCTTCGCACAAATTGACTCGACCTTGATCATGCTTCTTTTCCAGTTCCAAAATAGGCTGCAATGACATCAGGATTAGATTGAATTACTGTTGGCGTTCCCTGGGCGATGAGTTGACCAAAGTTTAAAACACTTATCTGATCACAGACTGACATCACAAACTCCATGTTGTGCTCGACCAAGAGAATCGTGACACCCCTCTCACGCAATCTCGTTATGACAGATGCTATCTCTTTGGCCTCTTGACTATTCATTCCTGCAACTGGCTCATCGAGCAAGAGAATCCTCGGTCCTTGAGCAATCGCACGAGCGAGTTCTAATAGTTTTCGATGACCATAGGGCAGCTCACTTGGCAACCGATTAGCCAGATGCGCAATCTTCAAAAATCGCAGAATTGACAGTGCGCGTTTCTTTTCAGGAATTTCAGTTGGTTGCCCCATCAGCCAATTAGCAAAGCACTTGAATTCACCGCGTTTAGACTGAACGCCAAGCAACACATTATCAAGAACTGAAACACCCTCAATCAATTGTAAATTTTGAAATGTACGAACCAATCCGCTTTGAGCGCGTTTAGCAACACCAAGACCAGACATATCTTTATCGCCAATCAAGACTCTTCCATTATCAGGAACATAAATACCCGCTATCATGTTGATAACTGTTGATTTTCCAGCGCCATTAGGACCAATAAGCCCATGCACTTGGCCTTTCTTGATATCAATAGATATTTTGTCTACAGCTTTAACTCCGCTATAGCTTTTGCTAACCTGTTGTAGGGTGATTGAGGTGCTATGTTGTTCTAGACCGCTTAATGCAAGTTCAATATCTTCTGACGTAATATCCAAAAAACTGTCTGGAACCAAAGGCTCTTTGCGCCGTATTAACCCAAGGGCGCTCTCGAGAATGCCGCTTGCCCCTTTGGGAAATGCCAACAGAACAACCAATAGAATCGAGCCATAAATAATTAAACCGTATTTATGAACGCCAGCAATCAGTTCGACAATTCCAAGTAAAATCAATGTGCCTATTATCGGTCCAGATCTACTACCCAAGCCCCCAATGACAACAGCAATCAACAAGGCAATACTCAAACGAACCGTGAAAGCATCACTACCCACATAACCGGACTGATGGACAAAGAGAGCACCACCAAGACCTGCCAACGCTGCAGAAAAACCAAAAATTAACGTTTTCCACACCTGTGTTTGGATGCCAACAGATGCCGCAAATACTTCAGACTCACGTATCGCACGCAACCCCCGGCCAATTCGAGTTTCATTAATGTAGTCAGAAATTACCTGGGCACAGAGCAAAGATAGGCCTGCAACATACAACAGCATTACAGCACCACTGATTGGGCCAAACCCCTCAAATTGAGAGATACCAATTAAACCCATAGTACCGCCAGTTAAGTCAACCCATCGCTGAGCCAGAATATCAATGACATATCCAAATGCCAAAGTCGTCATAGCCAGATAAAGCCCTCGAGTCCGTAGTGCGTAAGTGCCGACGACCAACCCTCCAACAGCTGCAACTAACGTACCAAAAATTATTGATAAAATTAGTGGCCAACCAAAATGCAATGATGTCAAGGCGGAGCCGTAAGCCCCGAGGGCATAGAAGCCAGCTTGCCCCAGAGACATTTGACCCGATAGCCCAAGCAACAAATTTAAACCAATGACCGCAATGGCGGTGTAGCAAAAAGTCTGAGCAACAAAAATAAAGAATTCATTAACAGTTAGCCAAGGAAAAACAAGGATGAAAATCAAGGCGAAGATATATTTAAACTTATTATTTTTTTGCGAGCCTAAAGAAGATTTTTCACCGGACATCAGCTTGTCTCTCTGAAAACAACCCAGAAGGCCAGACTGCAACAATAATCAACGCAGCAAGTAATGGGTACAAGTCACCAAAACTAGAATCAAAATAATTTGAAAGTGCTTCAAAAACTCCGAAAAGAATGCCACCGACCAAAATACCTACTGGATTAGCAAACCCTCCAATCGCTGCTACTATCAGAGCCTTGATGGTCAGAACCAAACCGATGTGTGGGTTAATAGCAATCAGTGGTCCAAGCAATATTCCCCCTACTGCAGCTAACATCGACGCTATAACAAACACGCCAGTCTTAACAAGCGAAGTGTTTACGCCAAGTAGCTTTGCCGTTTCAGGATTGAAAGCAACTGCTTGAATGCTTCTACCCCAACGTGTTCGAAACATAAATAAGTAGAACCCCAACACAATAATTGCTGCTGCTAAAATGACTAGTATTTCCTCAAAAAATAGTCCAGCTCCGAATACCTGAACGATATGGTCCCTGCCAGTACTGAAAAGTGGGGGTGAGTAATGAGCAGTTTTTCCAAAACCGAGCTCAATCACATTTTGTAAAATTAAGGCAATTCCAGCCGTTGTTAAGATCCAAGAAAAAGCACCTATTTTCAAAGATTTTTTTCTTTCTAACGGCTGGATTGCGATCAAATCTAGAAGCCAACCCATTAGCGCCAAAATAACCAAAGTTACAACTACACATGCGAGCAGCGGTAAACCCGCTGAACGTGTAGCGAGCATAACAAACGTAGCTACCATGAGAAAATCACCCTGCCCAAAGTTAACTTTGTGAACTGTTAGGTGAGTGATATACAAACCAAGTGCCACCAAAATATAGATGGAACCCATGGCCAGACCACTTGATATTATTTGGACTAAGTTGGCAACCGTCATGGTCAATTCAACCTTGTAATAACACCGTTTTTCCAAACGCCGAGAAACACATGCTCTTTATCTAAGCACTCGTGATCGGTCGAACTAAAGGGCTTGGCGGGAGTCGCAGAAACTGCCTGAATACCATCAATATTTTCTAAAGCATTACGAATTGCAGCAGGATCTGACTTTCCCACTTTATCAACTGCAGCAAAAACAATCTGACCAGCGTCATAACCCAACGCAGCCACTACAGGCCAACGGTAAGCAGACCCGAACTCTTTCTTAGCCTTTGCATCAAACGCTTGGGCTTTCGGTGTGGTGATATCTAACGCTTGGCCCATCACCGTCCCCTCGATCGCCTCTTTACCAACAATCTCAATCACTTTCTGCGACGAAAGGCCCCAGTTACCCGCTACTACGGGCTTGTATCCAATACGAGGCATTGGACGAAATGGAAGCTCAAACGACTCGTGAAAGTTAAGCACCAACTGAGCGTCAGCATCTTTGAGTTTGATCATCTGGGGGGTCAAGTCATTAACACCAGGAGCAGCCGCTTCAATAGCCACCAAAGTCACCCCACGGGTTTTTAAACCTTCAATAATTTCCTTAGCAGCAAAGTTTCCGTACCCAGTAGTGGAATGGACAAGCCCTATACGCTTAAAGTTTTTAACGCCCCAGTCCAACATTTGATCAATTTGAAACTGTTCCACCATCGAACATCTAAAAATGTAACTTGGATTCTCATTTATAAACTTTTTGGTAATTCCTGTGGCGATGGATGGACCAGCCATTAGCGGCACACCTGCCTTTTGAATAATAGGTGCCATCGCCATAACGTTACCGCTACTAACCGTTCCGATTATCGCTGCTACTTTGTCGTTTTGAATCAATCGCTGTGCGAGTGATACTGCACGCTGCGGGTTTGCCTCATCATCATAGACAATAAGCTCAATCTTTGTTTTACCACCACTAGCTTGGTAATCTTTAAGTGCCAGCTTTACTCCCTGCAAGTAGGACTCACCAAAATCAACAATCGCTGGTGGGCCGCTTAAACCCTGAATAACACCAACTTTGACTTGAGCATTAGACGTGCTACTTAACGCTAGCCCAACGGTACAGGCTATAATAGCCCCGAACTTTCCGATTCCTATTTTCATGATGTCTGTCTCCTGTTATTAGTAGTTGTAATGCTAGATCACCGTTTTTTACCGGCCTTTAAACTCGGCTGGTCGCCGTTCTTTGAAAGATGTCACTCCCTCCTCCAAATCCTCTGTCATCGCTAAGTCCCGAAACGATCTTGATTCGAAACGTAACGCCTCTTCTATATGCATACCCATGGTTGCCCTCATGACTTCTTTCGCAAACTGCTGAGATAAGGGCGCTCTACTAGCTAACATTTCAGCGTAACTTAATGACTGAGTCAAAAGTTCAGACTGGGGGTATATTCGATTAACCAAACCGATTCGATAAGCATGCTCTGCATCAACTCTCTCACCTGACAGAATGATTTCCATAGCGTGTCCTAAACCGACGATTTGAGGTAAGCGTATGAGCCCACCATCACACGCATGAAATCCCCACTTTACATCCTGCAAGGCAAATTCCGCGTTGGGTGTTGCAAACCGTATGTCGCAAGCTAACGCGAGCTCGAATCCACCTGAAATAGCATAGCCATTGATAGCTGCCACGATGGGTTTATTAATATTCAGATTTCTCGTGATCCCACCAAACCCGGTGCCGTTGGTGTACTTAACACGAAACTCCTGGGCATCGGTACGGGCAAAATTTAACGTGTAAGTTTTTAAATCGGCACCCGCACAAAAAGCTTTATCTCCTGCGCCTGTAATAACAGCAACTCTGGCTGAGTCATCATCAGCAAAATCTTTCCATAATTCGACGAATTCATCATTAGCAGCAAAATCCAGAGAGTTCATTTGATTAGGTCGATTGATCGTGATCAGTCGAACAAATCCATGCTTTTCATATTTTATATTTGACGTCATCTAATCACCTTAAATGCTAATTTTTCTAATTGAACATCATTTGTCTGGCTATTAACGAGCATTACTCTATCGCCAATACGATCGCCTGCGTTGTAAAGGAAACGCCCCGTTACTCGAACACCAGCGTCTAAATCAAACACACCAACTTCGTAGGAAACTTCGTCTTTAAACTGAAGGGGTGGCTTACGAATCGTTGTCCAACTTGCAAGCTTTCCCTCACCCAAAACCTCAGCAGGCATAAGATGCTCGCTTAAGCACGTTGGACAAATCTGCGCCGTTATATCGCAGCGTGCACCGCAAGATTCACATTTATGAAATATCAAAAATTTGTCTGCGGCCGTCATCAAACCACCCCAAATAAGTTGACGGTACATGCCACACCAGTACCACCTAAATTGTGAGTCAGGCCAATTTTCGCCCCCTGAACTTGATTTGGGTGCTCGCCTCTCAGTTGAGCAACTACCTCGTAGATTTGACCAACGCCGGTTGCGCCGACAGGGTGACCTTTTGCAAGGAGACCGCCGCTTGGATTGATTGCCACATCACCGTTGACAGTCGTTCGACCATCCCTTGCCCAACGAGCACCCTCACCTCGTGGAATGAGACCTAGATCTTCACTATCGATTATTTCGGCAATTGAGAAACAATCGTGTAACTCAACAACGTTCACGTGTGCAGGTCTAACTTGAGCTAATTGAAAGGCTTGATTTGCCGCTTTAACTGTTGCTTCGAATGAACAAAGGTCAAGATGTTTAGCAATTTGGGGCGCACCGCTGGTCTGGACGGACGAAAGAACACGAACTGGTTGCTTCGCAGACTTGCTAGCGAATTCTTTCGATGTCAATATTAAGGCTGCAGCACCATCTGATGCCGGGCAGCAATCAAACAGCTGCAATGGATCAGCAATCATTGACGATGCGGCAATTTCGTCAAATGTTAGCGTTGCACCCATCTGCGCCAAGGGGTTTATTAAACCATTTGATTTATTTTTGATAACAACGGAAGCAACATCTTCGCGGCTAAGGCCGTATTTATGCTCATAGGATCGCCACGCAAGTCCGAACAAACCTGGAAAAGTCAATCCGGAAGGAGCATCAAGTTCATTGTCCATTGCACAATTTAACGCGGAGGTTACCTGCGATGTGGATGCGTGAGTCATTTTTTCAACCCCAATTACCAGTGCCACATCACACATACCATATGCAACAGCTAGCCAAGCATGACGGAAGGCGATCCCTCCTGAGGCGCAGGCACCCTCAACTTTGGTGCAGGGTATGTTTCCTGAAAGCCCAAGCCTATCAGCAACAATTCCAGCGAGAACTTCTTTACCGTTTAATGGACCACTGATAAAGTTTCCTAGATAAACCGTTCCAATTTGGTCCCGCTCGACACCTGATTGACGAATTGCTTCAGCTCCTGCCCTCGCAGCCAGTGTTTCTATGGCCGTGTCCCGGTGGCGACCGAAAACCGTCGAACCAATACCCGTAACGAACACTTCTCTCATTTCATAACCTCTTCAAGTTAATTTTTTCCGAAGCTCGGTCTTCAAAATCTTGCCGTAATTATTTTTGGGAAGTGATTCTACAAAAAAGTATTGCCTCGGGCGCTTGAATCTAGCGATGTTTTCTAGGCACAGCAAATCCAGCTCCTCAGATGTCACCGTTTGGTTATTAACTGTCACCACAAACGCAACCGGTTCTTCACCCAAATCATCATGTTTACGTCCAACTACAGAGGCCTCTAGAACGGCGGGGTGTGCCAACAAAATCTCTTCAATTTCTCTCGGATAAATGTTGCTACCACCTCGAATAATCATATCTTTTGAGCGATCTAATAATGTGAGATAACCCAAGTGATTCATTACACCGATGTCCCCAGTCCAAAGCCATCCATCGCGTAGCGCTAGCGAAGTATCTTTTTCATTTTGCCAGTAGCCTAGCATTACAGTGTCGCTTCTAGTAATCACTTCCCCAGGCTCACCAATTTGGACATCTTGACCTGCTTCGTCAACAATACGAACCTCGACACCTTTACGTGCTAATCCACAAGATGCGAGTCTCTCGAGATGCGCGGACCCCTGATCCCCAATGTGGTCATAAATAGAAAGGCCAGTAATAGTCATGGGGCTCTCGCCTTGGCCGTACACTTGGAAAAAACAGTTCCCGAACAAGCTCAACGCAGCCAGCAAGTCGCTTAGGTACATCGGACTGCCGCCATACAAAACTGTCTTTACATTACCCCGTGGATTTGCCACACTTTTAGAAGCATGAACTAGCCTAGAAAGCATAGTCGGCGCAGCAAACAGGGTTACAGATTGGTACCGTGATAGGCAATCAAAAACTAAACTAGTGTCAAAATTTGATTCGATGACTTGATGGCCTCCACCAAATAAATGAGGTAGCGCATATAAGCCTGATGCGTGAGAAAGTGGTGCAACATGAAACATGGTTTCACCCGGTTTAATAAAGTCAATATCTGCGTAATATTGAAGCGCCATATTCATCAAATTACGATGAGACAGCATTGCTCCTTTAGGCGCACCGGTAGTTCCACTAGTATAGAAAATCCACGCGAGGTCGTTTGAATCACATGCTTCACACTGCATCAGGTCGCACTTAAGCAGTTTTTGATACAGATCAGTATCTACGCTTAAAAGCACCGGTTTATCTAATACCTCACCCATCACAAGAGCAAGAGATTCAAATAGTGTTGAGCTTGTTAATATTGCTTTAGCACCACTACCTGCAGTAATGACGTTAACTTCTTTGGGGTGCAGCTTGGAGTTGATCGGTACTGCGACAAGACCCGCAATCCAACAGGCAAAAAGAGCTTCTAGATACTCTCGTCTGTTCTCCATGAAAAGAACTACACGATCGCCTTTATGGAGATCTAGCATCTGAATAAACCCTGCAGCCACCTGTCCAGCGTTTTGGCTTAACTGCTTGTAAGTCAGACTGCCTGAGGAATCCGTTACTGCAAGCAACTCCGGATGGCTTCTAGCCCTGCTCAACAGTGACAACGCGATGTTCACAGTATCCCCTTAATTCTAAGTACGATTATGCAAAGTTATAAGTTTTAGGAAGTTATCTAGAAAATTTTTCACAGGTGTCGCATTAACTACCAACTTAGAGCGAATTAAAGCGCCTTCCCATCCTGTCCAAAAGAAGGCAGATAGTTCATCAGGATCAATGTCTGATGAAATTTCTTCTTGTCGAATTGCCTCTGTCAAGCATGCAGCAACTCGTATCTGCCACCCGGTTAGCGCAATCTCAAGAGCAATACCAAAGTGAGGCATGGTTGCGCCCAGCTCCTGACTCAAATTACCAATAAGACAACCTTTGCGAAACTCGTGTCGTTGCATACCCCTGATACCATCTTCGACATAAGCTGCAAGCCTATCTAGCGGTGGCATATTTTTTTCTAGTAAATAGAAATCAAGTTTCTGATTAAAAAACTCTGCATACTGCTCGATTACTTCAAGTGCAAATGCTTCTTTGCTTTTAAAAAAGTGATAAAACGAACCCTTCGTCATACCAGCTTGCCCGATGACTCGCTCAATACCCATTGAGGCAAAGCTTTGCTCACACAGCAACTGTGTGCCCGCTCGCATCAACTTAGCTCGACTGACATCCTTCTTTTTCAAGGGGTGATTCAGCTCTTTAAATAAATATTTTTTTGTGCTGTTTATAATTTCCATACAAATATATTAGACCGGTTTGTTTATTTTTTGAAAAAAAAATACTAAGTAGTTTCCCGCGTACCGAAGCGTGAATGTTCGGTTTTAGACCAAATTTGGTATGCATCCACTAAAAATTGATCTAAACACCTTAAGTTAGACGGCATTTCAGTCTTTAGGGTGAGTTTATGAGGCAACCACCAACGTGTCTAAAACCTGGCGCGTTAACTCTGGAATGGGCACCGACAACCCTGAGACTCGATCAACATACACATGAACAAAATGCCCTGCAGCCGAGGGTAATTCGGCACCTTCCTTGTAAATTGCTACTTCATATCGAACACTGCTACGACCTAATTTAGTGACGCATATGCCAACCTGAATTAAATCTGGAAAAGCAAGAGAACTAAAATATTGACACTGTGTTTCAACCACTAACCCGATAACGCTCGAGTTGTTAATGTCTAATACATTTTTTTCAATCAAAAACTGATTGACTGCGGTGTCGAAGAAACTGTAATAATTTACATTATTAATGTGCCCATAAACATCATTATCTTTCCAGCGGGTAGATATTTTTAAGTGGTAAGAAAACGTGTCATATTTTCGGTTGCGCATATTTTTCACATAAATAGTTATCTGGCCGTTACAGACCCTGTAAATTCCGAATAAAAGCCTCTTGTTCGGGCGTCTCGATGGTTCCTGGCCGCGCAGTACGAACAAGTGCGATTGCTTTTTCTGGGTCAACCCCCATAGCCACCAGCAGCGCGGCAGTCATCATGCCAGTGCGGCCGTAGCCCGCAGCGCAATGAATCAGCATTTTTTTCCCTTCTTTTAAATGCTGTAACAAATACGGCACAGTCTGCGTCCAGCGTTTGGTCACTTCTACGCTCGGTGTTCCAAAATCAGAGATTGGAAACTGATACCAGCCAATTTGCGCTTGACTCAACAGTACCTCAATATCGCCTGCGCCGTGATGCTGTAATTCTTGTTGCGCCAAGAGCGATACGACAACCGAAATTTTGAAATCTTTAAGTGCTGCGACATCTTGAGCTAGATCGCGGTCCCACTGTTTTCCAGCAGCATCTAAACTACAACGGCCCGGGCAGTGTGTGAGGCCGATCTGGCCACCTAGTAGGGTCTGAATAAAATCTACTTGCAAAGAATTAGGTGATGTTTTTTTGGTCATGAGATATTTTCAGGGCTCATATTTTATGTGTGGAGTGAAACTCTTCAAGCAGCTTTAGCATAATTGAAAGGGCTTTAGTATGAGACTTATTTTTTAGTGTGATGCCCTTACAGCCCACATCGTAGGTAAAAAAACTAGGCAGTACGTTACGCATCTGTCTTTTTTGAACCCAGCAACTGGCATAGTGATCAGGCAAATAACCAATGTATTTTCCGCTCAGAATTAACAGCGCGATACCCTCGATGCTTTGCGCTGTTGCCGCAAAGTTAAATGACACATGCTGCTGAGTAACTTGTGATTCTCTGAGATAACCGCGGGTCACATACTCTGCCGCCACCAAGTCATCGAGGTGTAGGGGGGTTTTGGAAAAGAGAGGGTGTTGCTCGCCAATATAAAGTGAGATCTGCTCTTTATAAAGAGGTAGCTGGTCGATGCCAGGGTTAGTAATGTGAAACGGACCAATCGCAATGTCAATTCGCTCGTCAAGCAACAGGCGCTCGAGCTCACTTGGATTTCTAATCTCTAAATTAATTTCTAAGTTTTTGCTTTGATTTTTCAGGGCATTAATCACAGGTACTAACAAGCAATTCTTGTCGGTAATGATGTTATCGACGATGCCAATCTTTAGAATACCTGAAATCATCTGGGTCACATCACTGATTTCAGATTGAAACTGTTCAAGGGATGCAAAGAGTTTGTTAGACGAGTCAAGAACACTCTGACCTTCTTTAGTCAGTCGAAAGCCTTTGCGACCGCGATCGCATAATTTAAAACCAATAAATTCTTCTAGAGAAGCCAAGTGTGCACTGATTGTGGGTAGATTGATGTTCAGCGCTTTTTCGGCAGCAGAAAGCCCGCCACACTCTGCAACCTTCTTAAAAAGCTTTAAGCGTTTAACGTCAATGTCACGCAGCATGAATATTATGACCTGTGGTTGCTTATCAATCTATCAAAGTTTACTTTGAGATTTTGTTATTTTAACAAACGATAGTTTGACTTACCATCAAATGGAAATCTAAAAACCAATGTAAACACAGTCAGAACTTTAGTACTTATACCCATTCAGATCAAGCACTCGCAAGGAGCCCCAATGTCGCAGAAAGACTTTCTTCCCATTACTGGAACCGTCATGCCTCGGTTCGCCGGCATCGCCACATTCATGCGGCTACCTTACTTGTCATTAGACAACCCACAGGTCAAAGATGTCGATGTGGGTTTGGTGGGGGTGCCATGGGATGGCGGCACGACTAATCGAGCGGGTGCCCGGCATGGCCCGCGCCAGCTACGTGACCTGTCTACGTTGGCACGCAACGTGAACCGAGCATCAGGCATTAACCCTTTTGAGCTTTGCAATTGTGCCGATCTTGGCGATTCACCAGTTAATCCTGTCGACCTTGAATCAACACTGGAACATGTTCAGGAGTTTTTCGCGCAACTCCACGCACGCGGCATCATTCCGCTGGCTGCGGGCGGTGATCATTTAGTCACGCTACCAATCATGCGAGCGATTGCAAAAGACGGTCCGGTCGGAATGGTGCATTTTGATGCGCACACAGACACTTGGGATCGGTATTTCGGGGGCAGCAAATATACCCATGGCACACCGTTTAGACGGGCGATTGAAGAGGGGCTACTTGACCCTAAGCGCACTGTGCAGATTGGTATTCGTGGCGCACTTTATAACGACAGCGAGAATGATTGGGGCGTAGCACAGGGCGTTCGTGTGATTGACATTGATGAATATTATCAACTCGGTATTCCCGCAGTGATTGCCGAAGCTAGGCGTGTTGTGGGTGATGGTCCAACTTATGTCAGCTTTGATGTTGACTTTCTAGACCCCGTTTATGCACCAGGAACGGGCACGCCCGAAATTGGCGGTGCCACCACTTATGAGGCACAACAACTGATTCGTGGTCTTCAGGGCTTAAATTTGATTGGTGGTGATGTGGTTGAAGTATCACCCCCCTTTGACCCTTTAGGTAATACAGCTCTGGTAGGCATGACCATGATGTTTGAAATTCTTTGTGTGTTAGCAGATGCCAAAAGTCGTAGGGTTTAACGCGTTGTTTACTAGTTTTTTCTCGTTTTTTTACATGATTTATTAAAAGGAAGAAAAATGTTTACATCTAATAAAATATGGTCAAAAGCCGTTGTAGTCTCTCTACTGTCAACAGGGTTCTTAGTCAGTAGCGTCACTGCAGGAGAACTCACCATTTATAGTTCAGTGGAATCTGACAACCTAAAGATTTTTTCTGAGAATTTTTCTAAGGCCAACCCTTCCATCAAAGTCAACTGGGTTCGAGACTCTACTGGCGTGATTCAGGCCCGTGTGATTGCAGAAAAAGATAACCCACGCAACGATGTATTTTTTGGACACGCTGCCACTGACTTGCTGGCACTTGACGAGATGGGAATGTTTCTTCCCTATAGTCCCCAAGGTGTCGACAAGTTAGACGCACGTTTTCGTGACAAAAAATCGCCACCTACTTGGACTGGTCTTTGGGGTTTTGCCGCGGCAATTTGCTTCAACACTGTCGAAGCTCAAAAGAGAAACATTCCACAACCGAAAACATGGGCCGATCTAACCAAACCGATTTACAAGGGTCAGATCACCATGCCGAACCCGATTTCATCTGGCACAGGGTTTCTAAACGTAGCTGGCTGGATACAGATCATGGGTCAAGACAAAGCCTGGGCCTTTATGGATCAGCTTAACAACAACATTGTTTCTTATACCCATTCAGGCTCAAAGCCCTGTAATCAGGCTGCTGCCGGCGAGTATGTTGTGGGAATTTCTCTTCCAGGCAGAGCGGCTAGCTTGAAAAGTAAAGGTGCTCCCATTGCAGTTATTATTCCAGAAGAAGGTATTGGCTGGGAAATGCAAGGTGTTGCTGTTATGAAATCGACCAAAAATCAAGCTGATGCCAAAACGTTTGTTGATTGGGCAGTATCTCAAGCAGCGATGGCGTCTTACGCAAGCCGTGTAGAGATGGTGGCTTTACCAGTAAGTACACCACCCAAAAGCAATATGCCTGTTGAAGTCACCAAGCTTATGATTGATAACGATTTTGCTTGGGCTGCCAAAAACAAGGCTGCGATTCTAGCTGAATGGCGTAAGCGCTTTGACGTCAAGTCAGAGCCTAAAAAGAAATAAGCAAGAACATCTTCAGCCTAATTCCTCAAGGATCGATATGGCACAGCTTAGTGGCAAGTACATCGAGGTTAAAAACCTAACAAAGATGTATGGCCAGACGACGGTTCTTGAGGATGTATCTTTTGAAATACAAGAGGGTGAATTTGTATGTTTTCTCGGCCCTTCGGGCTGCGGGAAAACTACACTGTTACTGTGCCTTGCAGGGCTTGAAAGTGCAAATTCAGGTGACATTCTCAAAAAAGGCGAGTCCCTTATTGGCAAACCGCCATCAAAACGTGATATGGGCATTGTTTTCCAGTCTTACGCATTGTTTCCGAATCTGACCGTGGTCGAAAATATTCGTTTTGGCCTTGAAAATCAAAAAAAAACTGCTGTCGACATTGCTGGAATTTCGGCTGAGTTAATCGCCCTTCTAACACTTGGCGGTCATGAACAAAAGTTCCCAAGCCAGCTTTCGGGTGGCCAGCAGCAGCGGGTGGCATTAGCTCGTGCGCTGGCCGTTTCACCATCGCTTTTGCTGCTTGATGAGCCACTGTCTGCTTTAGATGCGCAGGTCCGTTCCCGGCTAAGGGGGGAACTGCGAGACTTGCAGTCGCGGCTGGGCATCACGACGATCATGGTCACACATGATCAAGAAGAGGCACAGAGCCTAGCAGATCGCATCATTCTAATGAATCACGGAAAGATTGAACAAATTGGAACGCCCTGGCAAATCTATAACGAGCCTGCCAGCAGTTTTGTTGCAGACTTTATAGGCGTCAGTAATCTTTTTTCGGCACAGCACCTAGGCGGCACCCGCTTCAAAGCAGACAGCTTTGAACTTGAGTGCTCGAAATCAAACGCTACGCCTGGTCAGATTGTTAATTTGCTAATTCGGCCTGAAGATATGTCAGTCTCGCTCACACAAGAACCCACCAGTTTTTCTCAAGGTACTGTGCGAAAAGTCGAGTTCTTAGGCCCATTTGTTCGGTTGCATTTAGATCTTGCACAGGGTCAGAAAGTTGTCTCTGATGTTCCTCAGAAATCTTTCGATCGTCAAGCCATTCTTGTGGGGTCCCAGCTCTGGCTCAAGGCTGCCCCTACCGACATTAGGTCGCTAGAATGAGCTCAACCATTCTGCGCAACCAGCGCGTTGTGCGCCCCCCTCGTGAAAGGAATGACTGGATCTCTTCTGGCCTGCTCTACTTTTATGGGGTTGCCATTTTATTAGCTGTTTTTATTCCGATGGGTATGCTGCTTAGCCGAAGCGCACAAGATGGTAAAGGGGTTTTCATTGGCCTAGGCAATTACCAGAAATACTTTAGCTCTCCAGCACTCTTTGATTCATTCAGCAACAGTTTTTTTATTGCGTTTGTATCAGCTGCAATTGTGATTCCAATCGCCTTTCTTTACGCCTATGGTCTGAGCCGAACCTGCATGCGGTGGAAAGGTATCTTTAAGGCAGGAATTTTCTTGCCGCTTCTGATTCCGGGTCTTCTCAAAGCAATCGCTTTGATTTACCTTTTTGGAAATCAGGGCATTTTTAAAGAGGTGTTGTTTGGTGCCCCTATTTATGGGCCGATTGGTGTGATCACCGCATTTGTTTTATGGACTTTTCCCCATGCCGTTCTGATCATTATGGTGTCACTATTAAACGCAGATCGTCGCCTTTATCAAGCGGCAGAAGTTCTTCATGCCAATACATGGAAAACTTTTTTAACAGTTACTTGGCCTGCTTGTCGCTATGGATTGATCACAGCTTTTTTAGCCGTATTCGTCATGGTATTTACCGACTTCGGAATTCCAAAGGTCATTGGAGGCGATCTGAATTTGCTTGCGACTGATATTTATAAGGAAGTCGTGGGACAGCAAAATTTTGAAATGGGCGCAGTGATCTCAGTTGTGCTTCTGCTTCCAGCGATCGTTGTATTTGTATTAGAGAGAATCGCCGCAGGTAAGCAAGCACTTCAAATGACAGGTCGTTCATTACCACTAGTACCGACCGCAAACCTAAAACGCGATTGGTTTTACTTTCTTTTCTGCGCACTCATTCTGTCAATGCTTTTGTTGGTGCTGGGTATGGCGCAGTTCGCGGCGCTTATTAAATTTTGGCCTTACAACCTGAGCTTGACGTTTTCAAATTATATTTTCGATATGCAGGGAGTTGGGTGGATCAATTTCTGGAACTCAATTCGCATGTCCTTACTGGCGGCAACCGGTGGAACGATAGTCATCTTTTTGGGTGCGACGCTGATTGAAAAAACACGATGCGACACACTTTTACGAAAGTGTCTTCAGCTATCGATGCTGCTGCCAATGGCAATTCCGGGGCTCGTATTGGGTTTGGCGTATTTGCTTTTTGTGAACAACCCAGCAAACCCTTTGGGTTTTCTGTATGGCACGATGTCCATACTTGTGATCGGTACGGTAACCCATCTCTACACAGTGCCTCACTTAACGGCGCTGACCGCTTTAAAAAGTTTAAGCAAGGAGGTAGAGCTTGTTAGCCAGTCTCTGAACACCCCAATCTGGCGCACGTTCCTTAAGGTGACAGTGCCAGCGTGCGCTGCCGCGATCTTAGATATTTGGCTTTATCTCTTTTTACGCGCGATGACCACGATTTCGACAGTTATTTTTCTCTACACGGCAGATACGATGTTGGCATCGATTGCGGTGATTCACATTGATGAAACCGGGTACACCGCCGCTGCAGCTGCCATGGGCATGTTAGTGGTCTACGCATGCCTGATCGTTCGGGTGGCTCACTATGCCGTCTCGGTCAAAGTGTTGAAGAAATTCCAATCTTGGCGTCAGTAATGGTAAATCTTCTAAGTTTTAAGTAATTGTCATTTCTTCAAGGCCTATCTTCAGCCCACTTAGGTCAACACAATGCGGCTCTGATGGCCTTTACCAAGGCCCTTGGTGGGCAAAGTCTGGGTTTTGGTGTACGTGTCGTCGGCCGTAAACCCCAGTCCTGTCGAAAAAGAGCGTATGCTTAAGATCAACAAGCGCCGTGCAATTGACATGTTTGGTGATGCTTCACGTTTTGAAGAGCTTCGCGCCATGTATCCGAGTGGACGACCAGCCACAGCGCAGGAGGTCGCGGACCTAATAGTCTTTTTGGCATCTCCTCGCGCAGGTTATATCACGGGAACTGTGGTCACGATCGACGGCGGAATCGCAGCACGTGGATCAATTATCAAGCAAAGGACAGTGAACTATGAGCCAGTTTGAAGCTCGTAATCAGCATTTTGACAAACTCGTCAACGAGTCTGGCCTAATGTGGTTGGGTCAAAACACCAATCACTTCAAGCCACATCCTGCTGTGGTCGATGCAATGCTTGCATCCATTCATGCAGAAGAATTCCATGCGTATGCGCCACCGGCAGGCCTAGAAGAGTTGCGAAGCCTTATCCTTCAGGATCTCGCCCTCAGTCCTGAAAATGCATCAGTCCTAGTGACCGATGGAGGGGTGGAAGCACTTTACATTACATGCCGCGACTTGTGCGAGCCAGGCGTGAATTTCGTAACGACTGATCCTGGCTGGAAATGGCCTATGGCCTTTGCAAAGGCGAGTGGAGCTACACCTATTGAGATCCCGATCTACAATCCTGAGAACGGCTACAAGCTTACAGTTGGGCAGCTTGAAGCTGCTGTAAACGACAAGACTCGTATTATTTACCTAGTGGACCCTAATAATCCTATGGGTACCTGCCATACAGCGGAAGAAATCAGGGCGTTTACGGATATCGCACGCAGACACAAGGCCTACTTTATTCACGATTGCACTTACCGACATTTTGCCGATAGTCATTCACTTGGTGCAACGTACTACCCAGAACGAACTATCACCATCTTCAGTTTTTCCAAGTGGTTAGGGCTTGCAGGCATGCGCATCGGTGCACTTGTTGCGCACCCCGACGTTGTTGAGCGACTTGCAGCAGCGCCTCCGAATAATCTAGGTTCTAATATCGTTTCACAGCGGGCTGCTATCGCAGGCCTGAAGATCCGCGACGAATGGTTTCCCGAGATCAACCAGCGCCAGCGACGGAACCAAGCAGAGATTGTCAAGGCCACCCTTAATGTTCCCGGCATGCAAGTGATAAATTACCCATCACAAGCTAACCTTTTGGTGATTGAGTGCATTGAGGCCAAAATTACGCCTGAAGCTCTTTGTCAGGCCTACCGTGAAGAAGGCATCATGATCCGTCAGGGCGTTTATCACACATCAACTTTCGGCCACCGCTTTGTGAAGGTTAGCACTACGGTACCAGAAGAATGGGCCGACGCTTTCTGTCGCTTGTTACCCGCTATGGTTGAAAGAGCTCGCGACTTGAATCAAGTCGCGGAGCTCTTTTAATGCCTGCCATGAGTTGGGCCACCACGAAAGATGCTGTTCGCCTTTATTACGAGGAAGCAGGTACCGGCACACCAATCATTTTCGTTCACGAATTTGGTGGAGACTACAGGAGTTGGGAACCGCAGATGCGTTATTTTTCTAGGCGCCACCGCTGCATCACTTTTTCTGCACGTGGGTTTGCGCCATCTGATGTGCCTGCTCTCGTGTCAGCCTACTCGCAGCATCAAGCGGTAGACGACATTTTGGCTGTCATGGATGCATCCAAAATCGAAAAAGCACATATTGTGGGTCTATCGATGGGTGGGTTTGCCACAATACACCTTGGCCTTGTGGCTCCCCAGCGTGCTCTGTCGCTCACAGTGGCTGGTGCAGGCTATGGCGCAGAAAAACAGCATGAGGAGTATTTTCGTTCTGTTTCTCTTGAAGTAGCGAGGCAGTTTGAATCGCAGGGCAGTGAACAATTCGCAAAGACCTATTCTCTAGGTTCGTCTAGGGTGCAGTTTCAAAACAAGGACCCGCGGGGATGGACGGAATTCGCCACTTTTCTGGGTGAACACGACAACACTGGCAGTGCTAATACGATGCGGGGGGTACAGGCGGAAAGGCCATCTCTTTATGACCTCGAAGCTGAACTTAAGGTCATGGACGTACCAACGCTCGTTGTCGCGGGTGACGAAGATGATCATTGTCTGCAACCAGCCATTTTTTTAAAGAGAATCTTACCCGCGTGCGGTCTTCTTGTGCTACCTAAAACTGGCCACACAATCAACCTTGAAGAGCCAGATCGCTTCAACAGTTTTGTGGGCGAATTTATTGCCACAGTAGAAGCTGGCCGTTGGGCTAAACGTGATTCAAGGGCGTTGCCGGGTCAGATCATGAGGACAGTGTAATTATGCAAGCATCCAAGATGATTGATGCACAACGTTTGTGGTCGCGTCATTTGGTGATGGCTAAACTTGGTGCGACGAATGGTGGTGGTGTCAATCGCCAGGCATTGTCACAAGAGGATATTAGTGCGCAAAAAACCTTGCTGATGTGGGGCGATTTGCTTGGTCTCATTTCGGCGACAGATGAAGCTGGCAATCTATTCCTGCGGCTTCTGGGGCGCGAACCAGAAGCATTACCTGTTATGACGGGTTCGCATATGGACACCCAGCCTACAGGTGGCAAGTTTGATGGCATCTATGGTGTTCTTGCTGGCCTAGAAGCTATGGAAGCCATTCGTGCTTTAGGTATTGTTCCACGCCGCTCAATTGATCTAGTAGTGTGGATGAATGAGGAGGGCTCGCGTTTCGCACCAGGCATGATGGGTTCTAGTGTCTTTAGCGGTGCATCCTCTCTAGAAAGCATTCTCCCAGTGAAGGATGCACGAGGTATTAGTGTTAAACAGGGCCTTGACGAAGTCCGTGCTGCTTTCCCAGCCTTGCCTATTTGGCCATTGAAGCGGCCCGTTCATGCTTACATCGAAGCACACATCGAGCAGGGTCCAATTCTTGAGCGTGAGTCATGCACTATTGGCGTAGTAACCGGTATTCAGGGTAAACGTACTTTCTCTGTTTTATTGCAGGGTGAGGAAGCGCATGCAGGCACTTCGCGTCGTAGCGAGCGTAAGGATGCCTTGATGGCAGCCCTTCAGGTGGTACAGGCTCTATCAGCGCTTTGCAACGACGTTGAGGACATTGTGAAATTTACCGTTGGCCGTTTCCAAGTGAAGCCTAATGCGCCATCTGTGGTGCCAGCTCAGGTCGAATTTTCAATTGATTTGCGTCATCCCGACTCATTAACCTTGCAGACGCTAGGTGACCAGATTCTTGGGCTATGTATAAACAACGCAAGTCCATGCACTGTGACAGTGCGAGAATTGAGCACTGCGATGTCCTTACAGTTTCCTCAATCCATTCGTATGTTGATTGCTGATGTAGCGCAAAAGCAATCAATCTCGTGCATGGATATTCTATCAAGCGCTGGCCATGATGCCCGTTACATGCACACGATGTGTGACAGTGGAATGATATTCATCCCCTGTGCCGGCGGCATCAGCCACAACGAGTCAGAGTCAGTGACTGAAGGCGATATGGCCAACGGTGCCCGTGTATTGGTTGAAACCTTATTACAGTTGGCAGAATGAGGCAAAAGACTGGGAAAGGTGAACGGCAGTGAGATGCGCAAGCTGACTGTATGCTGCAGCTGTTAACTAAGAGCCTAAATTGACCCTGGGGGGGGGTGCGGACATAAAGTTGGATTGATTTAAATCTTATACCCAAGGCTCGCTCGGTACTCGAGC